>Ga0207679_10000119_pt1 | contig 63967 bp, 62 predicted proteins | sample KBSC73metaG_FD_184320 | JGI IMG/M metagenome (GOLD analysis project Ga0207679, IMG submission 184320) | Corn rhizosphere microbial communities from Kellogg Biological Station, Michigan, USA - KBS C7-3 metaG (SPAdes) (version 2) | ecosystem: Host-associated > Plants > Roots > Rhizosphere > Soil ...
CCGGCCATCGCCTCGGCGAACTTGGCCGACACGCAAATATCGGCCTGCGGCAGGGCACGCGCGAGCGTGGCGACCTGGGCCGCGCCATGCTTGGTGATGGCAACGAGCACGAGGCGGGGCATGGGGATGGTGTCAGTCATTCGATGGTGTCCTCAAGGTCTTGCGGCGCGGGCGCCGCGCTCGTCTTCTTCTTGCAGCCCTTGACGCGCTCGCCGCGCTGGCGCCCCGGGTTCTTGACCAGCAGCAGCGACAGGTAATTCACCGTCTCGCCGCGCAGCGTGCGCACATCCCGCACCACGCGCTCCTCGGGAGCACCTGCCTTTTCGATGAAGCAGGTGTGCGCCACGAGCCCGCGCCGTTCGATCACGTCGATGAGTTCGTCCAGCAGCGGCTTGACCTTCATCAGCACCAAGGTGTCGAAGTCGTCGAACAGGCGCTCGACCATCTCCACGCCATAGGCCGCGGGCACGATGGCGACGGTGTCATCCTGTTCGGAGAACGGGATCTGCAGCTCGGCGCATGCGGCATGGAACGACGTGACGCCGGGAATGACGTCGATGGCGATCTCGTTGCCCACCCGTGCATCCAGCCCGCGCAGGGTGCGCTCCAGGTGGCCGAAGGTGGCGTAGGTGCTGGCGTCGCCTTCCACGAGAAAGAGCACGTCCTGCCCGGCCAGCATCACTGGCAGCACAGCCTGCGCGGCGCGCAGCCAGTGGCGTGCGAGCTTCTCGGCATCGTGCGTCATCGGAAAGAGCAGCGGCTGATGATTCGCCGGGAGGGCCAGGCCGCTGCGCTGCACGATGCGCAGTGCATAGCTTTCCGTCTTGGTGCTGCGGATGGGATAGGTCCACAGCGCATCACCGCGCTGAAGCTCGGCCCATGCGCGGCGGGTGATGAGTTCCGGATCGCCCGGGCCCAGGCTGACGCCGATCAGTTTGCCCAGGCGTGTCATGCGCTGTCCTTCGCCTGCGCGCACACGATCCACACCGGGTTCTCGGCGGCCATGCGGTGCATGTGCAGGATGGGCTTGCTGCGCGAGGCCTGCAGCTGCAGCACGTCCCAGGAGGCACCTTCGAGCTTCAAGGCCTCCACGGCCGCGCCGAGGTTCTCGATGGTCACGAAGTTCATCACCAGCCAACCTCCCGGCTTCAGGCGCGCGAGGATGAGCGTGATGAGTTCGGCCAGCTCGCCGCCCGAGCCGCCGATGAACACGGCATCCGGATCGGGCCACGCTTCCAGGCCGGCCGGCGCCTTGCCATGCACCAGCGTGTGGTTGGTGATGCCCATCGCCTGCCGGTTGCGCCCGGCAATGGCGGCATCGTCTTCATTCTTCTCGATGGCATAGACATGGCCTTCGTGGCACAGCCGCGCCGCCTCCAGGCCCACGGAGCCCGAGCCCGCGCCGATGTCCCACGCCACGCTGTCGGCCCGCAGCTGCATGCGCGCCAGCGACACGGCCCGCACCTCGTTCTTGGTGATGAGACCCTTGTCGGGATGGCGCTGCTCGAAGCTGGCATCGGGGAGACCGAAGAGCACTGGCCGCTCACGGCGCGAATGACGCCAGAGCAGCAGCACATTGGGTTCCGCGAACGTTGCCCGGGCGGCGTCAGTGACGCTCAGGTCCGCGACGATGCGCTCCTCCGGCTGGCACAGCCGTTCGGCCACCGCGATCTGGAACGCATCGCCCAGGCCCTCGGCGAGCAGCATGCGTGCGACGCGATCCGGGCTGTTGGCAGGGCTCGTGAGCACCGCGAGGCGGTCATGGCGGCGCAGGTCCTGCAGCAGGGCGTACAGGCCATGCTTCGGCGGCGAACCGGGCACCCATTCGCCCGCATCATGGCTGTGGATCGATGCGATCCGCATGTCCTGCCACGGCAGCCCGAGCCGGGCACAGGCGAGCTGGATCGTCGACAGGTTCGGCAGCACCTCGAGCGCCTCGATGCAAAGGCGCGAGGCGAGGTAGGCCGCGATGCCGTGGCACAGCGGATCGCCGGTGGCGAGCACGACGCAGCGCTGGCCGGCCTCCTGCGCCGTCCGGACCCATTCGGGCACCCTGGACAGCGCGCCGGTGAGGTCGCGTTGTTGCGCGCCGGGGGCGATCTGCCCGGCCAGCAGCTGCAGGGTGCGGGTGCCGCCGATCACCCAATGGGCCTGGGCCACATGGCGGAGCGCGGTCTCGCTCAGGCTGGCCGCGCCGTCGTCGAGCACACCGATGACGCGGCAGCGCTCGGCGATGAATTCCCTCGTGTCTTCACGCATTCGAATCAACAATCATCAGGACTGGGCCTGCGCCAGCTTGCGACCGTCGAAGTCGCACACCAGCACTTGCAAATGGAATTTGTCGGGGTAACGGCCGATCACGGTGCTCACCACCTTTTCGGCAAGCGCCTGGTGGAATTCGTGCACGAGCCCCAAGGCCTCCACCCGCTCGCTGGCATAACGCGCGGTTTCGGCGTTGCGGATGTCCTCGCACACATCGGCCGGTACGCCGATGCCGGCGCACAGGTCCGCAAGCAGGCCGGTGTCCACCTCGGCGCGCCCGGCATGGGTGATGGTCTCGCCCTGCGCGATCTTGGTGAGCTTGCCCACCATGCCGCCGATGACGACGCGCTGCAGCTTGGCCTTGACGGCCGCATCGAGGGCATAGCGCAGGAAGTCGCCCATCTGCACGTAGCAGGCCTGCGGCAGGCCGGGCAACTCCTCCATCACGAATTTTTCGGTGCGTCCGCCGGTGGTCAGCACCACCACGCCTGCGCCCGTCGTGGCCGCCACCTGCACGCCCTGCACGACGCTGGCGCGGTAGGCCGCGGTGGAATAAGGCTTGACGATGCCCGTGGTGCCGAGGATGGAGATGCCGCCCAGGATGCCCAGGCGGGCGTTGAGCGTCTTCTTCGCCATCTCGATGCCTTGCGGCACCGAAATGCTGACCTCGAAGCCGGCCTCGTCGAGCAGCGAGGCGCCGGCCATGCGCACATTGGCTTCGATGTTCTTGCGCGGCACCGGGTTGATGGCCGGGCCACCCACCGCCAGTCCGAGGCCGGGCATCGTGACCGTGCCGACACCGAAGCCGCCCTGCAGCAGCACCTGGCCAGGGAGATCCGGTCGCAGGATCACATCGGCCGTGAGGTGGGCCTTGTCGGTGCAGTCCGGATCATCGCCCGCATCCTTGATGACCATCGCATGGGCGGTGCGGCCGTCGCAGCGCCCGTCGTTCACATGAAAAGTGACGAGCTGCCCGTTCGGCAGTTCGCATTCGACCGTCTCCGGCACCGCACCGTGCACCAGCCCCAGCACCGCCGCACGCGCGGCAGCGGCCGAGCAGGCGCCGGTGGTGAAGCCGGTGCGCGTGCCGCGCTTGACGGTCTTGTCCATCATGGGGTGTTCAACCCGGCGTGGTCGCCTGTTGCTGTGCCTCGGCCAGCCCCAGCAAGGCGTGGATGGCCGCCACCACCAGCGTGGAGCCGCCCTTGCGGCCGCGGATCACGATCCACGGCACGTCGTCCAGGGTGGCCATCAAATCCTTCGATTCGGCCGCGGAGACGAAGCCCACCGGCATGCCCACCACCAGCGCGGGCCGCGCACCTTCCTCGCGGATCAGGCGCACGCATTCGATCAAGGCGGTGGGCGCATTGCCGATGCCAACGATGGCGCCATCGATGAGGCCCAGCCGGTGGGCCTTGCGCATGGCCTGCACGGCGCGCGTCGTGTCCTGCGCCCGGGCGTCCGCGATCACATCGGCATCGCTGATGAACTGGTGCGTCGTCATGCCGAAATGCGCGAGGCGCGGCTGCGACAGGCCCACGCAGATCATCTCCACATCGGCCACCACCCGGGTCTTGCCGCCCAGCACTGCGGCCATGCCGGCCTCCACCGCCTGCAAATGAAAATCGGTGAGCCCGTTGAAGTCGAAATCGGCGTTCGCATGGATCATGCGGCGCACGATGGGCCACTGCAGCGCGTCATACGCATGCGGGCCCACCTCGCGGTCGATCACCGCGAAGCTGTCGTGCTCGATCGCGCGGCCGGCCGACGTGAGCTGTTCGGTGACGGTGTTGCCAGCGCTCATGCGTGGGCCTCCCCGTGCCCATGGTGGTGGTGACCGTGCCCATGGTCGTGCGCATGACCGTGACCGTGATCGTGGCCGTGCGGATGGTCGTGGTGATGTTCGTGCCCATGCGCATGCCCATGGGCATGATGGTCGTGCTCGTCATGGCGATGCGGCTGCCAGTGCAGGGCCTCCTCACCGATGTGCACACCGGCCAGCGACCCGTCCACCAGTGCCTGCACGCGCTCGGCCAGCAGCGCGTCGATCTCGGGTTCGAAACCGAAGTACGAGCCCTGGGCGAAGCGCAGCTGCGGATACTGCTGCTTGAGGTGGTTCACTTGCCGGGCGATGCGCTGGATCAGCGTGCCGGTGAACAGATAGTAGGGCAGCACCACGATCTGCTTCATGCCCAGCAGCACCTGGCGTTGCACGGCGCGCTCCAGGCGCGGGTAGGTGATTCCGGTGAAGGCGAGGTCCACCAGCTCATGATCGGTCTCTTCGAACAGCCAGCGCGCCATCCGGGCCATTTCGCCATTGGCCTGGCGGTCCGACGAGCCGCGGCCGAGCAGGATGACGCCGGTGGTGGTGGGGTCCGGCATGTCCAGGTCCTGCATGCAGCCGCGCAACTGGCGCCGCAGGATGGTGAGGATCGGGTCGCACACGCCCAGATGCGGCGCGTAATCGAAGCGCACGCGGGGCCATTGGAGGCGCGCACGCGCGATGTGCCCGGGAATCTCCATCTTCACATGGCCCGCCGCGTTCAGAATCAGCGGCACCACGATGACGCGGCTCGCGCCCTGTGCGGCCCGCGCCAGGCCGGCCTCCACCTCGACCTCGGCGAATTCGATGAAGCACAGCTCCGTGCGCCATTGCGGATGGCGCGCGCGCCAGGTGTGCGTGAAGCGCTCCACCTCGTCATTGCCGGCGGTTTCTCGCGAGCCGTGGCCGACGAGCAGGATGGTGGTGTCGTTCATGTCCCCTCCAGGGTCTTGGATGCACGCCTGAATCGGTGCGTGAAGCTGGCGTCGTAGAGTTTGGATTTGGTCAGTTCAGTCCAGCCGCGCGCGCCCAGCGTGGGGCTTGCGATGATCATCGCCTGGCTGACGATGCCGGCCTCGCGGCATTGCTGCTTGATGGTCGCCAGCGTGCCCCGCACGATGATCTCCTCACCGGGCCAGCTGGCCTTGTGCACCACGACCATGGGCGCATCATCAGGCCAGCCGGCTTCACGCAACCCGGCCTCCACCTTGTGCAGCAAGGTGATGGACAGGAAGATGCACAGCGTGCAGCGGTGCCGCGCCAGCTCAGGCAGCGATTCCCCTTCGGGCATCGGCGTGCGGCCCTCCACCCGCGTGAAGATCACGCTTTGCGTCACCTCCGGCAAGGTGAAGCTTTCGACGGCCGCTGCTGCCGAAGCCATGGCCGACGACACGCCGGGCACCACCGCGATCGGCACCCCGGCCGCGTCCAGCGGCTGCACCACCTCGATGAGCGTGCCGTAGAGGGCAGGGTCACCGGTCTGCAGGCGGATCACCGTCTCGTGCCGTGCCGCCTGGTCGATCAGCCAGGCGGCCATCTGTTCCAGCGTCATGTCCTTGCTGTCGGCGATCACGCAGCCCGGCGGCGCCCAGCGGGTGGCGGCCTCGCTCACCAGCGAACCCGCGAACAGGATGGCGCCCGCACGCTCGATCAGCGCGCGGCCCTTGACGGTGATGAGATCCGGGTCGCCCGGACCGGCGCCCACGAACCAGACGGTGCCCTTCATTCGCTCAGCGGCCCAGCGCCGGCGATTGGCCGTTGAAGCAGCCTGCCACCAGGCGAACATGGCCGTAGCGCCGGATCACCCACAGCACGCCCAGCGTGGCCAGCGGCTCGAAGGCCACCATCACGAGGTAGGAAGAGGCGAACTGCGCCCAGGCGGCCAACGGCGTTGCCACTTCGCCCATCGACAGCCAGAAGCCCACCATCAGCGTGACGCCCGCGTAGTAGGCGGCATCGAGCTTGAGGATCGTCTTCAGTCCGACGCTGCCCAGCTTGCGGCCCCACGCCTGGTGCAACACGATCAGCGGCACGGCCAGCGACAGCGTGTTCACCCCCAGATGAACCAGGTCCTGCGGCTCGAACAGCAAGCCTTGCATCAACAGCCCAAGCGCGAAGCCGAACAGCGTGGGCAGGAAGCCGAACGCGAGGTAAATCGGCATGGCGCCCACGAAATGCAGCTCCGACGGCCCCACCTGCATGTGGAAGGACTGCATGAAGAGCGAGAAAAACACCGTCGCCAGGACGGTGCGCCCGAGTTGCGGCACGCTCTTGACCAGCGCGGGCAGGCAGGCGCCGAGGACGGCGATGGCCGCCGCGTTGGCGAAGGCGATCTTGGCGGGCGACAGGATGCCGGGTTCGATGTGCATGAGGAAATCTCCTGGATCAGGACGAGCGGTGGGGGCAGGGCGCCAGCATACGGGGCATGGCCCCCCGGCGGGAGGAAAGGCAGATGAAAGGCAATGGCGCGCACGCCGACGGGCCGGCAACGACGCCGTTCCCGCGCGAGGCGGGCAGCAAAGCGGTGCAGCCGATGCTGCGCGACGCGGAAACTTCCATGAACGGGACTCACGACGGACGATGCGGGTTCCTGCCTCCCCGCAGGACCCCGTGAACAGGCGCACCGCGTGTCATCCACGCCGCGCGCCCATGTCGTTGGCCGGTCTCCGGGCTGGCGGATGGGTCCTGTGCGTCCTTCCCGCCGGCCACGAGGCCTGCAGTGGACGCTGGGCACAGGGCGAAGCCCGCAGGCGACGAGCGCCTTCAAGCTTCATCCGCTTACCGTTGCGGGGGCAGCTCAGGTTGGAATTGTTCCGCTGGAACGCCTCTTCCTGATTCCCGTTTCACTGCGCCGGCCGGACGGCCGGTGCGAGCACCAACGCGGGCGACATCATAGCTGCTCCCGACCGACGAAGTCTGAGGGGGGGGCAGCCAAGGGAGCGAGTCCAAACACAGGTTCCACATGGCCAGCAGAATCACCGATTAATACTCAAAGACAAACTTTGCATCGGCGCCTACGGACGCTGAGTAGTTGAAGCTCCGTGGAACGGACCCTGCGGCATGGTTTTCAAAGTCTCGCTTCGATGGTCGCGGCTCTGGCGAACGCAGGCTGGTCAGAGAGCAAACGCGGGGTGGCCGCCACTTCCAGCAACAGCGCGGTCTACCAATTCGCATTTCCCGCTCCCGTTTCTCGGCGATTCTTGAATTGCTCGAGCATGAAGTCGACGAACGCGCGGGTCTTGGCCGACAGATTGGCCTTCGTTGGAAAGACCAGATAAATGTCGGCCGGCGGTAGCGTCCACGACTCCAGGACCTGGCGCAAACGACCCGAGCGAAGATAAGGGGCAGCGTCCCACTCCGAGCGCATCAGGATGCCGTGGCCGTCGAGCGCCCATGACATGGCGCAGTCCCCGTCATTGCTGCTGAGCGGACCGCGCACCTTGACCGTCTCGTGCCGCGAGCCCGAGCGCAGATGCCAGGTACCGAAGGGCTCCTCGCTTTCACGGAGAAAGAGGCATTGGTGCTGTTGCAATTCACGCGGGGTGGCGGGTTCGCCGGCGCGACGCAGGTACGACGGGGCTGCGCACAGAAGACGTCGGTTCTTGGCGAGCTTGCGCGCTGTCAGGCGCGCGTCGGGCAATTCGCCGAAGCGGATTGCCGCATCGAAGCCCTGTTCAACGAGGTTCACCGGTCGATCGGTCAGCTGCAATTGAATTTCGACATCCGGGTAAGTCCGAGCGAATTTCGACACCAACGGCGCGATGTAACGCCGCCCGAATCCCAGGGTTGTGTTGACCTTCAAGAGTCCGCGCGGCGTGGCCTTCGCCCCGGCAACCGTGCGCTCCAGCGCCTCGAGGTCGTTCAGTACCCGCGCACCTTCGGTCAGGTAGGTTTCGCCTTCGGGCGTGAGGCTGATTCGCCGGGTGGTGCGGTGCAGGAGCCGAACCCCCAGCCGAGCTTCGAGCGCTGCAAGCCGCTTGCTGACCGACGGCGGCGTGACGCCCATCTCCTGAGCTGCAGCAGCCATGTTGCCCTGCTTCATCAGCAATGTGAAAAAAGCGAGATCGGAGAACGAGTCCATCGGAGATATTCGGTCGTTTAAGGCAATAGTGTAGTGTTCTACGGCCTATTCTTGTTTCCGGGGCGAACGCCTAGGATGCCGCGGTAGCAGGGTCGAGAGACAACCCTGAAGGAGCAAAAATGACGGAGTCCACTTCCCTCGCAGCGCTGTTCCCCGGCTTCGAGAACCGCATCGTCGACGTTGGGGAAGGCATGCAGATCGCCGCGACGATTGGTGGGTCCGGACCGCCGCTGCTTCTGTTGCACGGGCACCCGCAGACTCGCGCCATCTGGCATCGCGCGGCGCCCGCGCTCGCCCAGCACCACACGCTTGTCATGGCTGACCTGCGCGGCTACGGCGACTCGTCCAAGCCGGCTGGTGCACCCGACCACAGCAACTATTCGAAGCGCGTGATGGCGCAGGACCAGCTCACGTTGATGGCAAGCCTGGGCTTCGAGCGATTCGACGTGCTGGCGCACGACCGAGGTGCTCGCGTCGCCCACCGCATGGGGGCCGACCATCCCGAAGCGGTTGCCCGCCTAGTCCTGCTCGACGTCGCGCCCACGCTTTCGATGTACGAGCAGACCACTGAGGAGTTCGCGCGTGCCTACTGGCACTGGTTTTTCCTGATTCAGCCAGCGCCGCTGCCCGAGCGCCTCATTGCGGCCGATCCCGCTGCCTACATCCGCGACGTCATGGGGCGGCGCAGCGCTGGGCTGGCACCCTTCGATCCGCGCGCATTGGCCGAATACGAGCGATGCATCTCGCTGCCTGGCACTGCCCACGGTCTGTGCGAAGACTATCGCGCCGCAGCTGGCATCGACCTGATCCACGATCGCAGCGATCGCGACGCCGGTCGCATGCTGCAGATGCCGGTGCTGGCACTGTGGGGTGAGGACGGCGTGGTGCACCGCTGCTTCAACCCACTGGAGGAATGGCGCCGCGTGGCGCGTGACGTTCAGGGTCAGGCGCTTGCCTGCGGGCACTACATCGCCGAAGAGGTGCCAGAGGCGCTGCTGGCGCAAGTCCAACCGTTTCTGGCAAGGGAGTTCGCATGAATCCTCGCACGCTTTATCGCAAGCTCGTCGACTCGCACACGGTCGCAAGGCTGGACGAGCAGAACGTGCTGTTGTTCTGCGACTTGCACCTGATGAACGAGTACACCAGCCCGCAGGCCTTTGCCGGCCTTCACGAGAAGCATCGCGCCGTGGCGATGCCGGGCCAGAACGTCGCTGTGGTGAGCCACATCATCCCTACGCACGCCACGGTGCCTCGGGTGATCCGCGACCCGGCTTCTGCGCTGCAGGCGAGCATCCTCAAGCGCAACTGCGCACGCCACAACATCGCGCTGTTCGATACTGATGATGCGCTGCAGGGCATCGAGCACATCATCGCGCCTGAGCACGGCATGATCCGTCCGGGCATGGTCGTGATCTGCGGCGACAGCCACACGACCACCTATGGTGCGCTCGGCGCACTGGGCTTCGGGATCGGCACGTCCGAGGTCGAACACGTGCTGGCGACGCAGACACTCGTCTACCGGATGGCCCAGGAGATGCGCATCCGGGTCGACGGACGGCTTCCAGTAGGCACGACATCCAAGGACCTCATCCTGATGATCATCAGCCGCATCGGCGCGCAAGGCGCGCGTGGCTATGCCATCGAGTTCTGTGGCAGTGCCATTGATGCCCTGTCGGTCGAAGCGCGATTCACCTTGTGCAACATGGCCGTCGAGGCGGGTGCCCGAGGCGCACTGATCGCACCCGATGCCGCTGCGATCGACTATGTGCTCCAACGTGCGCCCGACATCGACTCCAGCATGCGCACCGCGGCGCTCGCGCATTGGTCCACGCTGAACAGCGACGCCTGCGCGATGTTCGATGTCGAGCACCGCTTCGACGCAACCGATGTGGCGCCTTATGTGACGTGGGGCACCAGTCCGGACCAGGCCATCCCGATCACGGACACCGTTCCGTTGGTCGAAGGTGCGCACGAGGGCAGCATCGCGAAGGCGATGCGCTACACCGGCCTGGAGGCAGGCATGTCCCTCGAAGGCCTGCCGGTGCAACATGTGTTCATTGGTTCGTGCACCAATGCGCGCATCGAAGACCTGCGCGAAGTGGCCGAGGTGGTGAAGGGCCGTCGCGTAGCTCCGAACCTGCGCGCGATGGTCGTTCCCGGCTCGGGTGCGGTCAAGGCGCAGGCTGAGGCTGAGGGCATTGCACAGGTATTGATCGATGCCGGCTTTGAGTGGCGACAGCCTGGATGTTCGATGTGCCTGGCCATGAACGACGACGTGCTCGAACCCGGCCAGCGCTGCGCGTCGACGACGAATCGCAATTTCGAAGGGCGTCAGGGCCGCGGCGCCATCACCCACCTCATGAGCCCGGCCATGGCTGCTGCCGCGGCACTGGCCGGGCACATTACCGATGTTCGCCAACTGGGAGCGCTCCATGCGTGACAAACACTTGATCGAAGGCATCGCTGCTCCCCTGGACATCGCCAACCTGGACACCGACCAAATCATGCCGAAGCAGTTCCTGCGCGGCATTGACAAGGAAGGCCTGGACAAGGGACTGCTTTGGGATCTTCGCTTCGACGGCGAGGGGCGCGAGCGCGCCGAGTTCGTGCTCAATCGGCCCGAGTTCGTCGATACCAGCGTGCTGGTATGCGGCCCGAATTTCGGCTGCGGCTCGAGCCGGGAGCATGCGGTCTGGGGTCTTCAGCAGTACGGCATCGAGGCTGTGATCGCGCCCGGCTTCGGAGAGATCTTCTACTCGAACGCAATGAACAACGGGCTGCTGGCGGTCATGCTCCCGATGGCGGACGCCGCCGCGCTGCTTGCCCAGGCCTGCGACAGCGCGGTGCCGTTGCGTATAGAGATCGACATTCTGGAGCGTGTCGTGCGCGCGGGCGGCCAGGAGAGCTCGTTCGCCTTGTCAGATCGGCACCAGAGGATGCTCCTCGACGGCCTGGACATGATCGGCGCATCGCTCACCCACGCGAGCGATATCGCCGACTTCACGCGACGGCACTGGGCGCAGCAACCATGGGTTCGTGACGTCGCGCGACGAACCAAACAGCGCCTCGAAAGGCGTTGAGCCGCGCTCATCCATTCGGCCTTCGTCGTTTTCCAGCGCCTGACGAGAAGCCAGCAGAGCTGACGGGGTGCGCTTTGCCTCGGGCCGCCCCGGGGTCTGAACCAATCAGGAGACAACACCGTGTTCAATCGATTTTTCGGCACCCTCTATGTCCAGGTCCTTATGGGCGTAATGGCGGGGATCGCCCTGGGCGTGATCGCCCCGCAACTGGGCAGCGATCTCAAGCCGCTCGGCGATGTTTTCATCAAGCTGATCAAGATGGTCTTCGCGCCCATCATCTTCGCCACCGTGGTGCTCGGCATCGCCCGCATGGAGAACATGAAGGAACTGGGTCGTGTCGGAGTTCGCGCGCTGATCTATTTCGAGGTGGTGTCGACGATCGCCCTGGGGCTGGGGATGATCGTCGTGAACGTCCTGCAGCCGGGCACCGGCATGAACGTCGACCCTGCAACGCTCGACGTAAAGAGCATTGCGAGCTACACCGCGACGGCCGCAAAGCCAGCTGGGCTGGTGGACTTCCTGCTCAACATGGTTCCCCCCAGTGTGATCGAGGCCTTCGCGAAGAACGACATCCTTCAGATTCTGGTGTTCTCCACCCTGTTCGGCATTGCGCTGTCGCACATCGGCGCGCGTGCAAGGCCCGTCATCGACTTCCTGGACTCGTTCGTTCACGGGGTGTTCTCGATCGTTGGCATGATCATGAGAGTGGCGCCCATCGCCGCCTTCGGCGCGATGTCGTTCACCGTCGGCAAGTATGGACTGGGCTCGATCGTGTCGCTGGGCAAGCTGATGGCGGCGATGTACGCCACTTGCGTGTTGTTCATCACTGTCGTGCTGGGGGCGATTGCGCGGCTTTCGGGATTCAGCCTCTGGAAATTTCTGAAATACATCCGCGACGAAATCTTCATCGTGCTCGGCACGAGCTCATCGGAGTCGGCCATGCCGCAATTGATGCGCAAGCTGGAAAACCTCGGCGTCGCCAAGCCCGTTGTCGGATTGGTCTTGCCGTCCGGGCTGACCTTCAACGCCGACGGGCAGTGCATCTATTTCACCATGGCAGCGATCTTCATCGCGCAGGCAACCAACACGCCGCTTTCATTGACGGACCAGCTTCTGGTCCTGGGCGTTCTGACACTCACCTCGAAGGGATCTGCAGGGGTGGTCGGCGCGGGCTTTGTCACGCTTGCCGCGACCTTGGCGACAATGGGCAAGATTCCGGTAGCGGGCATGGTGCTGCTGGTTGGCGTGGACCGGTTCATGGCAGAAGCCCGATCGGTCACCAACACGATCGGCAATGCGGTCTCGACGATGGCGATTGCACGATGGGTCGGAGCGCTCGACAAAGAGCACGCCCATGGCGTCCTCAACGGCAATATCGCTCCGACAGATTTGCAGGAACCGCATCAAGATGGCAAGTCACCGAATCTGCCGCCCGGCAGACCGAACGAGCTTCGGCACACGCTCTGATCGCCTGCCCCGGGACACCGGCCTTGACCAAAGCGCACGCCGTGCCCACGCCTACCAACCGCCGGCTTCGAGAGCCAACCCGCCGACGCACTGCAGGGGATCGAGAAGGCGCGCAGCCATCGTCCGTGCAGAGGTTGTCCTCGCTGTCCGTGGACACGTCGTTGCGGCCGATGCGCGGGCCGTGGCCAAGGTGGCGCAGCATGCGGGCCGCTGTTTCGGTGGCCTTGCGCAGATCGCTCTCGGCGCCGCTGGAACTCAGCTCGGAGCCAAAGACGAGCAGCTCGGCGGCGCGGCCGCCGAGGCTCGTGCAGATGGAGTCGAGCAGGTTGCGGCGCGACCAGACCTTGCGCGAGGTATAGGCGTTGTAGCCGCCCTCGAAGCTGGCCACGTGGATCTTGATCTCCTGCGGCGCACGGCCGAAGAGCAGCGCGTGCACCAGGCCGTGGCCCGCCTCATGCACGGCCAGCAGGGCGCGGAAGTCCACGTTGCTGCGCTGGCGCAGGCGGCTGATTTCAAAGGGCGCCGCGATCACGTGCGACTGCCCGCGAAAATGCGCAATCAGGCTGCGGCCGTCGGCTGTGAGGCCCACGTTGTCACCGGCCGCGGCGCCGCGTTCGAGCGCCCACAACGCGGCCTTGGACAGGCCCGCGCCGAGGATGGCATGCAGCGATGAAAACAACGGCCGGGTGCCCTGCGCGGGAAAAACGGCATTGGCGTAGATCTGCTCGCGCACGCTGACGTCCAGGTCGAAGCGCAGGCCGCAGCGTCCCTCGATCTCGCCGGCATAGCCGGCGCAGCTCTGCTCGATCAACTGCTCGTACGCCCGTCGCGAGAGCGAGGGGTAGATCACATGCTCGTTGCCCAGGCGCGCCACCTGCTCGGGCTTGAAGCGCTTGTTGAGCGCCTGCTTCACATCGATGACGCTCATCTTGCTGGTCACAGTGTGGTAGGTGTCGGCATCGCTGTCGCAGTCGTCCACGCTGGTGGCGAGGTCCTCATACATCTCGTCGAGGTTGCCGCAAACGAAAATGAGCAGGCGGCTGTAGTCGGTCTCCCATTGCTGCTGGCTCTCCCGGAAGGCGCGCAGACGCTCCTGGATCTGCTCGGGCGTCCAGGCCATGATCTCCATCAGTGGCTCGTCGAGCTTGAGATTGCGCTGCAGCTCCTGCGCCTCCCAGCTGCGCAGCTTGAAGCGCAACTTGGCAGCGCTCGCCTCAGAGCGTTCGGCGTCGTAGGCGGCTTCGGCTATAGAGGTTTCGATGTCGCCCAGGAGCGAGAGCGCCGGTGGCAGACGGCCGTCGGACAACAGGGCCCAGACGTCCTGGTAGCGCTCGACGCGCAGCTCGACGCGCTTGTTGTCGATCGTGCGGAATCGCTGAAACTCATCGAGCGCGAGGATGCCCGGCTCACCCTCGCGCACGCCGGACTGCGCCAGCATGCCCGAGATGCTCTGGGCGCCCCGCCAGCCCGCGCCATTGGAGAAGCCGTCCATCTGCACTTCGATGAAACGGTCGTAGAAGCCCAGCAACTGTGCCAGGCGGCGCACGAGCTGAGTCTTGCCGGTACCCGTCAGGCCCCAAAGGCAGACGATGACGGGCCGCGAGACGAGTTCGGGCAACACGTACCAGGCCCGCATTGAATCGATGACACGGTCGATGACGGTGTCGATGCCGAACAGCTCGGTCTTGAGCTGTGCGGCAATTTGCTGCAGCTGTTGGTTTTTCTGCGCCAGCTGCTCGCGCAGTTCCCGGGAATCATTCATCCCAATCCTCTCGTTGCAGCAGTGCCTGCAGCGCTACGCGGTCGGCGCGGCGCTGTGCACCTCTGCTTTGCATGTGTTGGCCTGCGCCACGCAAGCCGCGTTGGGCGAGCGCGCGCGCCACAGGGTCGCGCGCGCTGGAGCTCATTTCGAGCACCAGCGTCATTGGCTGTTTCATTCGGCGCAGGGCCTTGACCCGCCCCTCCTGGAGGGCGCGGGAACGGAGTTGTGCACTCATTCGGTTTCCGAAAAGCAAAAGCCCCGGCTCGATGGCTGCGGGGCTTTACTTGCCGCGCGGTCTGAGGCCGTATCTGTGAACAGAAACGGTTCAGCCGGGGCTCGGGAACCGTGTTCAGTCGATCGTCGAGATGAACAAGGAGGACATAAGAGGGATCTCCGTCAGGGGGCGCTGTCGTGGGCGCCTTTCAGGTGTGGGGCGCGAATGATGCAGGTATTGGCGCGGGTGCGCAAGTGGGGGTGGTTGGCTGCGTTGTGGCGCCGCACCAACGGGCGTGCGCAGCTGGCGACACAGTGCGGCGCGGCCAACCTCAGGCTCGGCGACTGTGCGAGGTCTTGCTCCAATGGCAAATGCCGGTCCCAGATTCAGGGCGAGCGAGCGCTGTGCAGCGGAAGCGGACAGCGTTGCGTGCTCCAATAGGACATGAACACTCGGCCTGCATATCAAGCCCCGTCGTCGCTCGAAGAGCTTCTGCGTCGCTGTGAGGAAGGAGAAAGAGCGTTCCCCGGGTTGACCTGTCGAGCGAGGACCTTCCAGGAGTGACTCCCGACGGAGCGGACTTCGAGCCGCACTCCTCAGTGCCACGATTGAACAAGACGACCGACTCATGGCGAACGCGCTCAACTCCGAGAGTGGCAATAAACCTCGCAAGGCTCTGCTCGACGAGCAAGTAGCGATAGCCGGCAAGGAACGGGCTTATCGGGCCGGGATCGATGAGCTGAAAGCGACCGTCGTCCAACTCGTAGACGCGGAGGGCAGGGAGATCACAGAAGACGTGGAATGGGCGGGGCATTGAGCGCGGCTTAACGTTTGACTCAAGTGGCGGTGGCGTGCCGAAAGCACATCCGCTTGAATAAAGAGTTAGCCCGCACTGCGCAGGTGCTTGGCGAGGAAGACTGACACTCGCGCTTCATAGGCTTTGGAATCAAAAGCGTGGAGGTCAACATGAGACGCTCCGTCAACGATCCATAGTTCTTTGGGCTCACCGGCTGCCGCGTAGATGCGCTCCGTTTCAGCGAGAGTTGTTTTCCGATCAACCGATCCAGCTGCAATAAGTAGAGGCGCGCGGAGCGACGGGAGTTCGATGATAGGTCGGAGTTGTTCAGGGGAAATATCAAAGCGCAACGGAAGTTGCCAAAGAAGAAGAGGGGCCAGCGATTCGCCGAATGAACCTAGGTAGATGTTTAGGCGATCCTCGATCGCCTCTTCGATGGTCGGAAACATCGACTCAAGGACGACTGCGCTCAGATGCACGCTGGGTTTGGACAGAACGAGCGAAGCTGCGCCGAGAGATACACCGATAACACCAAGCTTCTCGGCGGGAAGTTCACGGGATAGATAGGTCAATGCCGCGGTGACGCCCTGGCTCTCAGCCAGCCCGAACGTGATGTGGTCCCCATAACTCTCGCCGTGGGCAGGAAGATCGATAAGCAGCACGGAGTAGCCGAGGTTGTGGAGGAACCGCGCCCTACCGACCATTTCCCTTCGGTCCGCTCGTACTCCGTGAAGCAGAAGAACTGCACCGGCACCGGGCGTTCCACGAGCCATCCAACCAGAGACGGATTGGCCTGTCCCTGTATGAATCTGGATCGATGCTGCATTCAGATCTGACGGTGGTTGCCCAACAGGCTTGTGAGCGGGATGACTAAGGACCTCGCCGGCGACGAGAATAGACAGGGCCAACAAAGCAGCGATGACTGCGATGATTCGACGGCGCATTCTGGGTGGCTTGTATTGATACGGGTTAGCGATCAGCCGAGGCGCTACGCAAATCCCTTTGCGCCAGCAAGTTCGAGACGACAAAGAGCTCGCAGGATCTGCGTGCAACTAATTTTCTTGTAGAAGTCATGTAAATGGTGGGGCGGTGGAGCGCTGACGACTACCTCAAAGAGGAGCAATGAGAATGGCTCCGGTACTGGGCGTGACAGCCACGGAGTACTTGTCATTCTGAAATACCCAACTTGGTCCCGGCGACTCAGACCACTGCGGTGCCGGCAAGACCGTTCTTACCTGCTCCAGAGCGGCAATGGGTTTGCCGGACTGCCCCGCAAGCACGCCACCACCTTTTCCATGGCGTACCCATTCGATTGGACAACTGCTCAAGCCTGCGGCCTTGCAAATGCGGTTCGCTAACGTCGAAACGTTGACTTTGTCTTCAATGGAAAGCCTTGCGGTTGACTTTGAACGGATGAAAAATACTGCTGAGACGAATATCAATGCAAAGCCGGAAACAACGAGGAATGCCTTGGCCTTGGATAAGAGTGTAGAGTTCATTCAAGCGCCCAACTTGCTATTAAACAACCAACTGAGGTATCGGCTATCACGAAACGTTTGCGCCCATCAATTTCTCCGTGATGTTGTCGCAAGTTCACTGTTGGTGAGGAGCAATGGTAGCGGACCGAACGTTGCGCGACCGAGCGCCTGGTGCGCAACCCACTCGAAGCGGTCGTCGGCGACTTGGCCGACACCTGAAGTCCGGTGCCTCGCAGATCGAGGTCCCCGCCCACCATGATCCACGGCAAAGTGGCGCAGATGTTCGGATGCGCGCCTGAGGCAGCAGGCATGTCCTTCAACATCTGCTGCAGAGCCTTGACCGGCGGGTCTGCCAGCCATAGGCGCTCACGCTTGTCGGGCGGTCGTTCAACCGCGAAGTTTCACTCAGCAGGATGCGACTGAACGATCCCGTTCCCGAGGCGGAGTACGGAGACTGCGTTATAGACCTGACTTGGTCGGTCAATCTCGCGCGAGAAACTGCGCCATGTTCAGCTTGATCCCGCGCCGATAACGGCCACAATCATCGAAGTTCTGCATTTTTGGCAAGAAGCGCAGTGATCAGTGGGCGGTAGTTCAGCAGCCTGCCAGTCCTTTAAAGGGCGTTTAGTCGGAACTCTGCTTCGAAGGACTCCATGCAGACCTTGGGTAGCGCGTTTGTCTCTACGGTTCGCGCGGCGCAGCCTGGAGGGAATGAAACCTGGACCGTCTCCCGCCGAGGCGTGCAACCAGTCTCTCGCCAATTTTCACCTACCTTGCACAACGGGAATTCTGGCGAAGGCTCGATAGAAGTGACTCTGCCAGCTTGTATGTAGGTGACAAACCGGTGCCTAGGGCCACCGTTAATGGACGACCACAGAACTTGACAGCCGGTGTAGTTCATCGGAATCTGCGAGAGACGCGGGTACACGAGCCCAGCTATCGTGACCTCGCCAATTTGATTGAATATCTCGCCTGAATCCGGCGGTGGCTCCGTCAGAGCACAGTTCTTGCCAACAAACCCCGGGCGCATTGAAGTTTGAGCGAGTGCAGAGACGTCGAACGCGCACAGGAGCAAGAGAACGGCGTATCGCATGGTTGTGAGGTGCAGCCTAAAGAAGGAGTGGCAGGCACAAGACGGCGAAGCCGGCTTGTGCCTGCCACTGGATGGGTTACGCCGAGAGATCTCCTGCGTTGAGCTCCTTGCCGGGAGGGCGCTCATGTGCTGCAACGTGGCTTCTCCTGCAGGTACGTGGCGAAGTAACGATGCTGCATCCAAGGGGCCTTAACGAATGACATGAGCGGCGGCACAACGTGGGCGGAGCCTGCTTTGGGACGTCCGCTCGATGGAGGGGTTAGACCGCGGTTCCGCCGAATGCACGACGCAAGGCCCACACTACGGCGCCGACGCCGACGATCGTGATGGCGTAGATGTTCAGTACCTGCCGCCAGTTCAGCGGTACTCGTGTGGCTTCAAACGTTTGCTCGAAGTGATGCACCTCCCTGCCGTGGAAATACGAGTGATCTACGAATTGACCGTCATCCAGGGGGTAAACACGCCACGACGACAGCGGCAGGATCGGCACTCCGAACACGACGATCCACAGTGTGGTTATGTATTGACCACCAATGTCATGTTCCCGTTCGCCGTAGTACCGCGTTCCGGTTCCACTCATTGTGAAAGGCATCGTCTCTTCTCTCTCGATTCAGATAATGTGGCGGCCGACGATGTACCAGATGGCTACAAGGCAGGCGATGGCTACGAGGTAAACATTCAATACTTGCGCCCAGTTCAGCGGAACGGGGGTCGCCTCGAAGGATTGCTCTAGTCGATGGTTGGCCCAGTTAACGTACTCCTCAGTGAGCGGAAAGACACGCCAGGAACTCAGCGGCAGGATCGGGACCCAAAATATCGTAATCCAAGTTGTGGTGACGTATGTTCCGCCGATGTCGACGTCGCGTTTGCCGTAGTACTTGGTCCCGGTACCTTTGAGCGTAGAGGGCATGTGGCTGGAGAGGAGTTGTGCTGTAGGGGTCTAACGTCGGAGTTGACCGGCGCCGAGCGACATTGCGCCCCGGTGCGCATGATCACCTGCACGCCTAGCGGCGCAATGTCGCTGCGTGTCCGTAGCAAACGACCTGTTAGAGATCACCGTCATCGGAGGGTCCTTAAGATCCCTTCGATCACGTCGCGAGCCTGCTCGGAGGAGTTTCTTGATATCGCTCGGATTTATACAATATACGACTAAAGGAATACGACATCCAGCCCTGCTCTCATGATCTATGCGCATGTCCTGATGTCGCTTGGCACCTGAAACTTGGCGGTTCGGCCGTGTGCAGTCGCTGGATGCGCCACCCTGGCATCGCTTGCCTCCGAGCGTTCCGCGTCGTAGGCGGCTTGGGCGATGGAGGTTTCGATGTCGCCCAGGAGCGAAAGCGCGGGTGGCAGACGATGCTCTGGGCGCCCCGCGCAGCCCGCGACATTGGAGAAACCGTCCATCTGCACTTCGATGAAACGGTCGTAGAAGCCCAGCAGCTGCGCCAAGCGGCGCCGTCAGGGGGCGCTCGTGGGCGCCTTTCAGGTGTGGGGCGCAAATGATGCAGGTATTGGCGCGGCTGCGCAAGTGGGGGGGCGGCTGCGTTGTGGGCCGCACCAACGGGCGTGGGCAGCTGCTGACTGGGTTGAGCAGTCGGCTGTCGGTCGGGTGTGCGATGGCCTTGGGCTGCACCGTCAATGGCATCATTTCGCATCTTCACAATTCATCGAGCAAGCGGAGACTCTCGAATGACCTATGCGCTCCCGGGTGCCCCTGAGAACATCGTTCTCGCATTGAAATCATTGGCAACCGACCTCTCCGAACAAGCCGGCATCAACTTCGCTGCCCTGATCCTGTATGGCGGCCTGGCGCGAGGGCGCTACCGTGCGGGGCGCAGCGACGTCAATGTGGTTGTCCTGTTGCACAATGCGAACGCCCAATCGCTGCAGGCCATCGCGCCGGCCCTTCGAGACGCTCGCCGGGCCGCCGCAGTGCAGGCGATGATTTTGACGCCGGCCGAAGTTCCTTTGGCAGCACACGATTTTCCAACCAAGTTCCTCGACATCCGTCGTCATCATGTCGTGCTCCATGGTGTTGATCCCTTTGCCACCCTGGAGGTACCGCAGGCATTGGTGCTGAGGCGGATCGCGCAGTCTCTGCGCAATATGCTGTTGCGCCTGCGTCATCGCTACTTGATTCTTTGCGATGAACCCGATGGCTTGAACAAAGCGCTCGCGGAGGTGGCGCGGCCGCTCGCCATCGAATTGGGCGCCCTGGTGCAGCTCGAAGGCAACCTCCTCCCCGACGAAGACCGCACCGCATCCCTCTTCGCCTTGGCGGCCAAAGCGTTCAATCTCGACGCGTCCACCCTCGCCAGCCTGGCTTCGCTGCGCGACGGCATACCCGAAAACGACGTCGCAGAGCTGTTCAAGCGTTTGCTTGACCTTTTGTCCTCCCTGTCAGATCAGGTCGACAGGCGCGCTGCCTCGGTGGAGATTCCCACATGATCAAGGCGTTGCTCGATCTGTCGGGGCCGACGTTCCTGTTCGTCTACGTGGTGTCGATGATCGGCGCGTTATTTCTAAGCGCGCCAATGCGCAAGCTCTGCCATTCGTTGCACCGTCGCGACGACACGGTCGGCGGGGCGGGCTTGACGCCTTACGAGCTTGCATACCTGGCGGGCGGGAAATTGCGTGCCGTCCAGGCCGCCCTGGCTTCGCTTGCACATCGCGGCATCCTCAAGGCAACGTCGGACGGGCAAGGTCTTGAGGTGGAGAGTGCCTTGCCGCAGCGTGCCCATCCGCTTGAGGCAGGCCTGTATCGCGAAATCCAGGCCGGCAACAGCCGCTCCTCGGCTTGGGCCGGGTTATCGCTCAACGCGCTCAATGACATTGAAGATCGTGTGCGCACAGCCGGTTGTTCACCGTCGGCGGGCGAAATCAGGTGCCTGCGGTGGATGGGTAGCCTGCCGTTGCTGGCAGTGATGTTGATGGGCATCGTCCGGGCCGTGGTAGGCGTGTCACGCGACAGACCGATCGGCTTCCTGGTCGCCCTGCTTGTCATATCGCTGTTCATTCTGCTGATCAAGCTCACGAGTGCACCGACGCGGACCGAACGCGGAGAATCGTATCTTCGTGGCCTGCAACGACGCAACGCCGCTCTCGAGAGCACGGCAATGCGCCGCGGCACCGAGCTCTCTCAAGCCGACCTGATGCTGGGGGTCGCCCTGTTCGGCGCTGCAGCGTTGGGAAGCGGCGCAGGTGCACTGGCCTGGATGAAGCCGGTGCTGTTTCCCGACTCGGTCGGCTCGGGGGCGAATGGGTCATCGTCATCCTGCAGTTCCGGCGGCGGTGGTTCGTCCTGTGGCTCGTCCTGCGGTGGCGGCTGCGGCGGCGGAGGATGCGGAGGATGAACGCGCCGCTTCCACCCCTCGGGCTCGGCATCGGATGGCGGCCCGAGCTGGCGCTCATGATCGAACGGCGAGCCGATCTCGGCTTTGTCGAAATCGTGGCGGAAAACTTCATGACAAATCCCGGCCAACGCCGCCTTCCGGTGGCGCTGGAAGTGCTGCGCGAGCGAGGGGTGGCCGTCATTCCGCATGGCCTGAGCCTGTCCCTGGGGGGCGCTGAGCCGCTGGAGCCGCACCGGCTCGATGAGCTTGCGCAACTGGCCCAACAGCTGGACGCCCCCTTGGTTAGCGAGCACCTGGCCTTCGTGCGTGCCGCTGGCATGGAAAGCGGTCATCTGCTCCCGGTGCCTCGCACCAGAGAAGCGCTCAAAGTCGTGGTGCGCAATGTACGCGCCGCACAAGCGGCGTTGCCGGTGCCCTTGGCTCTGGAAAACATCGCAGGCCTCTTCGAGTGGCCGGATGCAGAAATGAGCGAGGCAGACTTCCTGGCGGAAGTGGTTGATCAAACCGGTGTCCTCTTGCTGCTGGACCTGGAAAACCTCTATGCCAACGCTCGCAATCTCCGATGGGACTCGTCCGGTTTCCTCGATCGCATTCCATTGCATCGTGTCGCCTATGTGCACATGGCGGGCGGGACCATCGGAAAGGACGGCCTCTACCACGATACCCATGCCCACTGCATTCCAGGCGACGTATTCGCGCTGTTGAAGGCGTTGTGCAGACGAGAGGTGCCACCCGGCGTGATGATCGAAAGGGACGATGCCTTCCCGGCCGATCATGTGCTCCACGCCGAATTGGATGCGGTGGCCGCCATGATGCGATACGGGCCGCAAGAGCGTTTGTCCCGGAGCACCAATGCCGTGGGCGCCTGAACCGGCCGCATCGTTCATGTCCCTTGGCGAACAACAGGCGGCATTGCTCGCTGCCTTGACTGGCCGGAGTCCCGTGCCACCGGGCTTCGATGCTGCGCGCGTGCTTGCCTCGGCCGAAATGCTTTTCTGCAAGCGGGCCCGCTCGGTGGCTCAGGCATGGCCTTCTTTGGCCCAGGCGCTGTCATCCGACTTCAACGGCCGGTTCACTGCCTATGCACGGGCCATTGCCTTGCCTGCATCGGGAGGCCCTGCCGCAGACGGCCGCCTCTTCGTGCACTGGCTGAAAGCCAACGGCGAACCGTTGACCGACCTCGTTCGCGCACAAGCGCTCGCCATGGATCTGCGTTTCAAACTCAAGCAGCAGGGATACACCCTGCGGCGCTGGCCCAGCGTGCGGGCCGTGCGCCTGCCTGACGCGCAGTGCTGGTTGATCGGAGTGCGTCTTCCCGGCCTGAACTGGGAGCGACACATGCGAATTGGCTTGCCGCATCCTTGGCCCCGAGGCAGCCGCAGCACCAAGTAGCCGAACCTGGTATGAGATCCGATCGTGCTTTTCAGCGTCGCGAACTCGCCGAGCCAAGCGAGGTAGCCAGGTTCAGAATCCATGCTGTAGCCTACCCCAGAGTCGACGCTGGCAACCGGCAGCAACTGGCCGGATGCGGGCAGCCGTCCGGTTCGTTTCGATGACGGCAACCGCTGCACCGCTCCCGTTCGCTCTGCCGAGTCGGGGGATAGCTGACGGCCAGTCGCGAGCCTATCGATCGAGCGTGACCACCTGAGGCTCGCCGTCACCAGCGCTCGAAACGCAGCGAGCAAACTCGACGACATCTTCGATGGACTCGCCTGGATGAGACGACGTCAGGAGGAACCGTGTCGGGTCAGTGCCGTCGCCCACTACCAGCTCGTCAATGATGTCTTCGATCAGGTTGCAGTCTTGGCCGACGACGCCGACGAACTTCACGCCGTCGGCTACGAACTGCTCAACCAACGCATCTAGCACCATGCGGTAGCCGACGGGACAATGCAGAACCACCTTTTGCGAATATTTCATGTGCCGGGCAGGGGGAGCGCGAGCGAGTCAGCCAGCCTGCTGCGCCCGCTCGCACGGCACCTGGAACAGACCTTCTCGTTCGCCGTGCGCGCCCACCCGCATCGCCGTGAGCTGCCCGCCCCACACGCACCCCGTGTCGAGCGACAGCAGGTCAGGGCGGTCGATCAGGCCGAGCGTGGACCAGTGCCCGAATGCGATCGGCACCCCAACCGTGCGGCGGCCTGGCGCGTCGAACCACCGGTACAGCCCAGGCGGTGGTTCACCGAGCCCGTCCTTGCTCTTGAGGTCGATGGTGCCGTCGGCCGTGCAGAAGCGGATGCGGGTGAGCACGTTGACGGCAAAGCGCAGCCTGTCGTCGCCAGTGAGGGCAGGATCCCAGCGGTCGGGCTCATTGCCGTACATGACGGCCAGGAAGTCCGCCAGATCAGGCGCCTGCAGCCGGGCTTCGATCTCCGCGGCAAGCGCGAGTGTGGTCTCGAGATCCCATTGCGGCACCACGCCGGCATGCACCATCAGCCAGCCGTGCGCGAAGAGCGCCAGGCGCTGGTGGCGCAGCCAGTGGACCATCGCGGGCCGGTCCTCGGCCTGGAGCACGTCGTCGAGCGTGTCGCTCGGCGATGGACGGCGGGTGCCGTGGGCCACCGCCAGCAGGTGGAGGTCGTGGTTGCCCAGCAGGCAGGTGGCCGAATCTTCGAGGCTCACCAGCCGGCGCAGCGTGGCCAGGGTGGCCGGCCCGCGGTTGGCCAGGTCACCGAGCAGGTAGAGGCGGTCACGGGAGGGGGAGAAGTCGATGCGTTCGAGCAGGCGTTCGAAGGCGTCGCAACAGCCCTGCAGGTCGCCGATCAGGTAGTTCATGGTGGCATTGTGCCGTGGCGTTCAGCACAAAGGGCCCGGCGTACGCCACCCGGCTGGAGCGCTGGCGCGCCGGAACACTACACTATGTGCCTTCTTTGAAACGCGTGCGTCCGGTCGTCACCGGGACGCGCCCCGCATGGAAATCGCCCTACTCGTCTTCCTGATCCTGCTCAACGGCCTTTTTGCCATGTCTGAAATGGCGCTCACCGCCAGCCGCAAGGCCCGGCTGCAGGTGATGGTCGAAACCGGGGAATCGGGCGCGCAGGCGGCGATGGACCTGCACGACAACCCCACGAAGTTCCTGTCCACCGTGCAGATCGGCATCACGTCGATCGGGGTGCTCAACGGCATCGTCGGCGAAGCCGCCTTTGCAGAGCCGTTTGGGAAATGGCTGACCGACGTGGGCATCCCCGCGCATGCGGCCGGCATCACGGCCACCGGGCTCGTGGTCATGTGCATCACGTTCGCCACGATCATCTTCGGTGAACTCGTGCCCAAGCGCCTGGGCCAGATGTACCCGGAATCCGTGGCCCGCCTTGTCGCGCCGCCGATGGAGTTGCTGTCGCTCGTCGCACGGCCGTTTGTCAAATTGCTGTCTGGGAGCACCGAGGCCACGCTGCGCCTGCTGGGCATCCGCGGCGGGCCGTCGCGGTCGGTGACGGAAGAAGAAATCGCCGCCAGCCTGGAAGAGGGGCTGGACGCGGGCGTCATCGAGGCGCAGGAGCACCAGATGGTGCGCAATGTGTTCCGCCTGGACGATCGCGAAGTCGGCTCGATGATGATCCCCCGCACCGAAATCGTGTGGCTGGACGTCAACGCCACGGCAGACCAGATCCGCGAAGCCATGGCGGCGCAGGAGCATTCGCGCTACCCGGTATGCCGCGGCGGCCTGAACGACGTGCTGGGCATCATCAGTGCGCAAAGCCTCCTGCAGCAGCAACTGCAGGGCCGGCCCCTGTCGCTCACCGAGAACCTGCAGCCGCCCGTGTTCGTTCCCGAGACGCTGTCGGGCATGGAGCTGCTCGACCAGTTCCGTGCCACGAGCGCCCAGCTCGTGTTCGTCGTGGATGAATACGGGGAAGTGCAGGGCGTGATCACCGTTCGCGATGTGCTGGAGGCCATCACCGGCGAGTTCACGACCGAGGCCGATGGCGACGCCTGGGCCGTGCAGCGCGACGACGGCACATGGCTGTTCGACGGCCTGATCCCGGTGCCTGAGTTGAAGGACCGCCTCGGCCTGAAAGACCTGCCCGACGAAGACCGCGGGCGCTACAACACGCTGGCCGGCATGGTGATGCTGCTGCTCGGCCGCCTGCCGCAGACCACCGATGCCGTCGAATGGGAAGGCTGGCGCTTCGAGGTGATGGACCTCGACGGCAAGCGCGTCGACAAGGTGCTCGCCACCGCCCTGGAAACCGGAGATCAGAACACATGAGCGCCTCCGCGCTGTACACGCAGCTGGTGCTGCTCGACCGCCAGAAGCACCGCACCACGCGCGTGCGCCACACGGACCGCCGCGAAGCCGCCGCCGGCCTCAATGCCGTCTTCTGCGCCGCCGCGGAATTCGCGGAGGCCTGCAAGGCCTTCCCGCTGCTGTTCATCCGCAGCGGCGAACAGGACGAACGCGGCCAGCCGGTGATCAGCCCGGTGTGCCTGCTGGGCCTGGAGGCCGGGGAGAATTTGTTCGTGCACGATGGCCGGTGGACAGCGGCCTACGAGCCCGCGTTCCTGCGCCGCTATCCTTTCGCGCTGGTGGATGCGCGCCAGAACGGCGAGGCCGCTGCTGCCCAGGCCGTGGCGGTGGATGCCGGGTTCGCCGGCCTCGCCGAAGACGGTGAGGGCGAGCGCCTGTTCGGTGACGACGGCGAACCCACGCCGTACCTGCAGCAAGTGCTGCAGTTCCTCAACGACTACGAGGCCGCCGTGCGCATCACCCGGCCCATCGGCGCACACCTGCAATCGCTCGGGCTGCTCAAGGACATGCGCGCCGCCGGCAAGCTCGCCAATGGCGAACCGTTCGCGGTGGATGGTTTCTTCGTCGTCGACGAGGACAAGCTGCGCGCGCTGCCGGATGACGTGGTGCTGGCCATGCACCGCGGCGGCCTGCTGGCGCTCGTGCATGCGCACCTCGTGTCGCTCAGCAATATCTCCACGCTGGTGGAGCGAAAGTCCGCACGGCGGCGTGCCCGGGAATAGGCCTGGCGTGCGGCAATGAAGCCATGGCAGTGCCCTCATTGCCAGGCGTCAAACGGTGGTCACGCGGCCCCTGACGCACTGCTGTTTGTTTTCGGCGCGGTGGTCGGTACGGTTCGAACGTTCCGCTCCCCGCGAGCGAGGGGATTGACGGAAAGCGGTGCACGGGGTCCACTGCCGCGTCCGCTGGCGTACCGGAGCGCGACATGCCGACCACTCAGGAGTGCGGTGGTCTTTCACGTGCAGTTTCCTCAATAGTCAAACTCAAATGAAGAAAACTCTTGGCGCACTCGCGCTCAGCTTGGCCGCAGGCAGTTCCTGGGGCGCCACCTGCAGTAGCTACGGGGCCGACCTCGGCACCCTGAGCCAATCCTTGGCCAGCTACGGCGCCAGCTGTTCAGCGCTGGGCCTGGATCCCACTGACCCGAACCGTTGGACTTTCACCTACCAACTCAACTTCACGATGGCGCAGGCAGGCGACATCTGGGGAAACATCGACTTGAACTTTCGGCGGGCCGGCGAAGGCAATCCCGATGCGCAATCTCCAGGAGAAATCTGGCGCATGGTTCGCATCGACCCCATCCAACTGGTGCACGAGGGAATCACCACGACCATCGGCGGCGAAAGCGGAGGCCAGAACGAGATCTCGCGCTTCTTCGCCAACGGCATCGAAGCGGGTGACTACACCCTCCGGCTGAACGGCCAAGTGTTCGACACCGGCACCCGCGGCGGCTCCTTCGACGGATCCCTCGGCGTTGCCTACTCGAGCGTGGCCACCCCGGTGCCGGAACCGGCCGCCGTGGCGATGCTTCTGTCCGCAGCGCCGCTGCTGGCGTGGCAACTGCGCCGCCGCCGCACGCGCACGTTGGCGTGAGGCCTCCCAGGCTGTTGTGAGGCGCGCCGCTTCAGGCGCGCAGCTTGCACCGCCGTCGAGCCACTGACCGGCCCGCTGCATCAGACATCCGGGCACTGCAGCACGCCGTCTTGTACATCGGGCCCCTCTGAAAGATACTGTATGAATGAACAGTATCGACCGGAGCGCAGACCCACCGCTCCCGCCTTACGCCGAGCTGCATTGCCGCAGCAACTTCACCTTCCTGACCGGCGCCTCGCACCCTGAGGAACTGGTCGAGCGGGCCATCACCCTCGGCTACACGGCGCTGGCCATCACCGATGAATGTTCTCTCGCCGGGGTGGTGCGGGCCCATGTGGCCGCGCGCGACCGGCCGCTGCACCTGATCGTCGGTGCCGAGATGCGGCTCACACCGGTGGCTGCGCTGCCGGCCGGCCAGCCGGGTCTGCCGATGCGCCTCGTGGTGCTCGCGCAATCGCGCCGGGGGTACGGCAACCTGTCGCAGTGGATCACCATCGCGCGGCGCCGGGCGGTCAAGGGCAGTTACCTGGCGCATCCGTCCGATGTCGAGGGTCGGGTGCCGCATGCGCCCATGCTGGCCGGTTTGCCCGATTGCCTCGGCCTGCTGGCGGTCCAGGCCGGGCAACCGTTCGAGGAGGTGTTCGCCCAGGCGATGTGGCTCAAGACCTGGTTCCAGGACCGCGCGGCACTCGCCCTCGAACTGCTGCACCGCGCCGGAGACGACCAGCTCACAGACCACGTGCTGCAGGTTGCTGCACTCACCGGGCTGCCGGTGGTGGCCGCGGGCGACGTGCTGATGCATGTGCGTTCTCGAAAGCCCTTGCAGGACACGCTGACCGCCACCCGGCTCAACCGCCCCGTGGCCGAATGCGGCTGGCAGCTCGAACCCAATGCCGAGCAGCACCTGCGCTCGCGGGCGCGTCTGGCGGCCTTGTACGAGCCGCAATGGCTCGCGCAGACCGTGGCGCTGGCCGCCCGTTGCGTGTTCTCGCTTGCCGAGCTGAGGTACGAATACCCGCGGGAGTTGGTGCCACCCGGCGAAACACCCATCAGCCACCTGCGGGCCCTCGCCTTGCAGGGCGTGCCGAAGCGCTTCCCCGGGGGGCTCGAGCCGGCCCTCGCCGCGCAGATCGACAAGGAGCTCGCATTGATCGAGCAACTGGGCTACGAGGCCTACTTCCTGACCGTGGCCGACATCGTCGCGTGGGCGCGCAGCCAGGGCATCCTGTGCCAGGGGCGGGGCAGCGCGGCCAACTCGCTGGTGTGCTATTGCCTGCACGTCACCGAAGTGGACCCGCACCGCGCCACGATGCTGTTCGAGCGCTTCATCAGCGCGGAACGCAATGAGCCCCCCGACATCGACATCGACTTCGAGCACCAGCGCCGCGAAGAGGTCATCCAGTACGTGTACCGCAAGTACGGGCGTCATCGCGCGGCGCTCACCGCCGTGGTGATCAGCTACCGGCCTCGCTCGGCCCTGCGCGACGTGGGACGTGCCCTCGGCATCGATGAATCCGCGATCGACCTCGTGGCCAAGAGCCAGCAGTGGTTCGACGGTCGCACCGTCAGCATCGACCGGCTGCGGGAGAACGGCTTCGACCCGGAGGCCCCCATCACGCGCCAGTGGATCGAACTCACGGCCGGCTTGATCGGTTTTCCTCGCCACCTGAGTCAGCACCCGGGCGGCTTCGTGATCGCGAGGGACCGCATCGAGGAACTTGTGCCCGTGGAAAACGCCGCGATGGACGGCCGCAGCGTCGTGCAATGGGACAAGGACGACCTCGATGCCCTGGGCCTCATCAAGGTGGACCTGCTGGCGCTGGGCATGTTGAGCGCGCTGCGGCGTTCGCTCGAATGCATCGGCCGCAAGCTCGGCCGCACCTTCACGATGCAGGACGTGCCCGACGGCGACACCCCCACCTACGACATGATCTGCCGTGCCGACACCGTGGGCGTGTTCCAGATCGAAAGCCGTGCCCAGATGAGCATGCTGCCCCGGCTGCAGCCCAGGACCTACTACGACCTGGTGGTGGAGGTGGCCATCGTGCGGCCCGGCCCCATCCAGGGCGGCATGGTGCATCCGTACCTGCGCAACCGCGGGCTGCCCCCTGACCAGATCGAATACCCCCGCGATGAAATCCGCCCTGCGCTCGAGCGCACCCTCGGGGTGCCCATCTTCCAGGAGCAGGTGATGCAGATCGCCATGCTCGCTGCCGACTTCACCGGCGGGGAGGCCGATGCCTTGCGCCGTGCCATGGCCGCCTGGAAACGCAAGGGCGGCCTCGGCCCCTTCGAACGCAAGCTCGTGGGCCGCATGGTGGAGAAGGGCTATGACCAAGCCTACGCCGAGCGCATCTTCAAGCAGATCGAGGGGTTCGGCGAATATGGGTTCCCCGAGAGCCATGCGGCCGGCTTTGCCATGCTCGCGTACGTGAGCAGCTGGATCAAATGCCACCATCCCGATGCCTTCCTCGTCGGCCTGCTCAACAGCCAGCCGATGGGCTTTTACGCCCCAGCACAACTCGTGCGCGACGCACGGGCGCACGGCGTCACGGTGCTGCCGGTGGATGTGAACGCGAGCGGCTGGGAAAGCCACCTCGAAGGCGATGCCGAACCGTGGCGCCAGGTGAGGCTGGGGCTGCAACAGGTCAAGGGTTTCCCGGAAGGGGCTGCAGCCCGCGTGGTGGCCGCGCGAAACGAGGCACCGTTCGCTGATCCCGAAGACCTCGCCCGGAGGGCCGCATTGAACCGCCGGGAACTTGAACAACTGGCCCAGGCCGATGCTTTGCGAGGGGTGCCCGGCGTGGCTGTCGGCACCGCGGGTGGACATCGCCACCAGGCGGCCTGGGCCGTGGCCGGCATCGATGCCCGTCCCACCGAACTGCTGCGGGCCACGCGGACGAACGAAGCCCCGGTCGAGCTGGCCGCGCCCGAGGCCGTCGAGGAAACCCTGGCCGACTACCGGGCGCTGGGCCTCACGCTGAAAACCCATCCGCTGGCGCTGTTGCGTGCGCAACTCGACGCTTTCAAGGTGCTGCCGGCTGCAGTCTTGCGCCGGTATCCGCATGGGCGCCTCGCGCGTGCGAGCGGCCTCGTCACACACCGCCAGCGTCCGCCCACCGCGAAAGGCACCATGTTCGTCACGCTGGAGGATGACACCGGCACCATCAACGTGGTGGTGTGGCCGAAGGTGGTGGAGGCGCAGCGCAAGCCGCTGCTGAGCGCGGCCTTGCTCACGGTATTCGGGCAATGGCAACGCGAAGGGGAGGGCGATTGCGCAGTGATGCACCTCGTGGCCGCGAAGGTGATCGACCACACCCCGCTGTTGCAGGGCCTGGACACGCACAGCCGCGATTTCCGCTGATCGCGCCTCAGGCGGCTTGCCGCTCGGCGTCGGCTGCCACGAGGCGCGCATCCTGCAACGCCAGCTTCAGGTCCTGCGGAGACCCGGTGACCACCATGAGGTTCGAGTCGGGGTGGCGATGCGCGCCCGATTCAGCCACCCGCGGCAGCCACAGCACCGGTGCGGCACCGGCCATCAGCGCGCCCTGGATCAACGACGGTATCGGGTCGGGCCGCAGGGGCCGGCCCCGCTCATCGACAAGACAAGGGGAGGTGCGCGGCCCGGACGCCCACATGCCCGACTTGAACCCCTGGATGTCCACGACAAAGCGCATGCCGTCGTCACGGATCACGGCGAGCGGCGCGGTCCAGGCACCGAGGCGCTTGTCGAACTTGACGGACCATGACGTGGGCAGCACCAGCTTCGCGCGCGAGCGCTTCACGAGGCGCCGGCGGCGTTCGATCCATTCTGCCCTTGCCGCGATGGCCAGCCCCGCCAACCCGACGACGGCACAACCTGCCGCCACCTCCCACCATCCCCGGCCAAAGATGAGACCCACCTGGAGGCTGATGCCGGCCAGGCCCAGACCCAGGAGGAGCTGTGCGAGCCAGTTGACGAGGGGACTGTGGCGCATGGATCGGAGAGAGCGGCGGTACAGGCCGCCTGCGCCGATTCTGTCAAATGCGAGGCCGCGCGCGGTGGTACGAATCCACGTTTGCCTGCGGCACGAGGAGCGCTCCGGCTGAACGAAAATCACCGCATGCACTTTCTTCTCTCGCCTGCCAAGTCCCTGGATTTCGAAACCCCCGCCCATGTCGACAGCATGGCGTTGCCGCAGTTCCTGCCGCAGTCGGAAGAACTGATCAGCCTGCTGCGGCCCAAAAGCCCGCAGGAGATCGCCTCGCTGATGGACCTTTCGGACAAGCTCGCCGCACTCAACGTGGCCCGGTATGCCGCCTGGTCGCCCCACTTCACCGCAGACAACAGCAAGCCGGCCATTCTTGCTTTCAATGGCGACGTGTACGACGGTCTGCAGGCGCCCACGCTGGACGCAGGCGACCTTGCCTGGGCCCATGAACACATCAGCATCCTGAGCGGCCTGTATGGCGTGCTGCGGCCGCTCGACCGCATGCAGCCGTACCGACTCGAAATGGGCACCGCGCTCGAGAACGCACACGGCAAGAACCTGTACGCGTTCTGGGGCGACACCCTGGCCCGATACCTCAACCGCCGCGTCGCGGCCGACCCCGTGCCTGTCATCGTGAACCTCGCCTCCAACGAGTACTTCAAGGCAGCGGACCGCAAAGTGCTCAAGCCGCGCGTCATCGAATGCGTGTTCGAGGATTGGAAAGGTGGAAAATACAAAGTCATCAGCTTCTTCGCCAAGCGCGCACGGGGCTTGATGGCACGCCACGCCATCGTCAATCGCCTGACATCGCCGGCCGATCTGCCATCCTTCGATTCCGACGGCTATGCCTTCGATCGTGCAGCTTCCGAAACCGATCGCCTCGTGTTCCGCCGGCGTGTTGCCGGCGTGGCTTGATGGCGGCGCATACCACGGCACAATGACATCATGAGCGAACAGCAAGTCACCCCTGAACTTCGACAGTGGATCGTCGACCAGGCGAAAGCGGGCCGCGATCCCGATGCCGTGCTGAAGTCCATGATCGAAAGCGGCTGGAACGAGGACGTGGCGCTCGCCGCGCTCGAGCACACCCTTTCAGGCTTCCTCAAGGAGCATGCCGAAGCCAACGGTTTGCCGGTGCCAGTGCGCGTGCCCGAGCCGGACCTGTTCGAATCGCCCTCCAAGATCGTGATCGACGGGCATGAGATCAGCATCTTGATGACCCTGCGCAGCCCCCGCGTGGTCGTGTTCGGCAACATGCTGTCTGATGCAGAGTGCGATGAGCTCGTGGCCTTGTCGAGCAAGCGCCTGGCGCGCTCCGAGACGGTCGTCACGAGCACCGGCAGCAGCGAGGTCAACGCGGCGAGAACGAGCGAGGGCATGTTCTTCAATCGTGGAGAAAATGCCCTGTGCGCGAAGTTCGAGGCCCGCATTGCAGCGCTGCTGAACTGGCCGATCGAGAACGGAGAAGGCCTGCAGATCCTGCGCTACCGCCCGGGCGCCGAATACAAGCCGCACTACGACTACTTCGACCCGGCTCAAACAGGCACACCCACCATCCTCAAGCGCGGCGGTCAGCGCGTGGGCACACTCGTGACCTACCTGAACACGCCGACGCTCGGCGGCGGCACCACCTTCCCTGATGTGCATCTCGAGATCGCGCCAGTCAAGGGCAACGCGGTGTTCTTCAGCTATGACCGTCCCCACCCCATGACCCGCACGCTGCACGGCGGGGCACCGGTCGTCCAGGGCGAGAAATGGGTGGCCACGAAATGGCTCCGGGAAGGCCGGTTCGAATGACGCGACGCTGAAAAAAACATTCGATCAGCTTGTCAACGGGGGCAGCGAGGCCCTCGTTGTGCATGTGAGCGACGTGCTCTTCAACCCAGGAAAGACCTGACATGAACAAGTTGATTGCCGCCTTGATTGCTGCTTCGTTCTCGGTGGGTGCATTCGCCGCAGCGCCCGCTGCTGCGCCGGCTTCCGAACCGGCCGCCACCACCGCGCCGGCCCCAGCGGCCAAGCCTGCGCCGGCCAAGAAGGCGACGAAGAAGAAGGCTGCGCACGCCAAGAAGACCGATGCGAAGAAGGCCGATGCCGCCGCACCTGCAGCGCCTGCTGCCCCGGCGTCTGGCGCCAAGAGCTGATCGGTCTCCACCAAGAAAGCCCGGCGATGCCGGGCTTTTTTTCTACCTCGTGGCGAGGCGTGGCATCAGGCGCGCTTGCGCTGCGCGCCCGTATCAAGCGCTGCGGGTTGGGAGACGCTGCCGAAGGGCCGGCTGCGTTCGATGCGCAGCCATTTGCGCTGTTCCCAGGTTTGCGGCCCGGTGACGGGCCAACGTTCGAGCACCGACGCCAGTTCGGCTCGCGGCAGCCGACGGAACGCAGGCAGGCCTGGGCGCAGCAGCCAGAGCCCACGGCGCAGGCGCGAGGGCAGCGGCGCTTGGGATTCGGCCACCCAGTACACGCACTGCTTGCTTTCCCAGAAGGCGGTGCGCTCGAAGTGGACGCGGCCGGCAAAGCCCGTGTCTGCCGGGAAGATGATGCATTCGTCGGGCAGCACGACGACGGCGAACGACATGTCTCCCGGCGTTTCGCCGGTGCCACGATGGACGAAGATCACGCGCTCGACGCGGTCGGCGGTGAAGCGGTCGACTTCCACGTCGTCGCGGAACACGACGACATCAGATCCTTGCCATGCGGTATGCCATGGTGTTTTCATGTGAGTACTCCACAGTTTTGACCACGTTAACGCGGGGGGATGTGAAGGATGTGTCTACGCGCGTCAATTGGCAAGCGGCTTCCAACACCTTGGGGTTATTGAAACACTTCCTCACACGCTGCGCGGCGCATTCAGCGGAATTGTTCTCGACCGGCCCAGGGTCAGCTTCACGCGGGAAGCGGGGAGCGCGCTCGCAAGGGCATTGAAGCAAACCGACCATATTCGGGATTGCTGCACGCTGATGAGACGCCGGTGAGGTCTGCTCGACTGGAATCAGAAGCTCGATTCCTCCGGTGCGCCTCATTGCGTAAACGCAAGAGCCGGCCAACAAGCACCCCATAGAGTACGAGCGTGCCTTGCCGTTGGCCCCGCAAATGGACCACTTCAGTTCGAGAGGAGTTCGCAATGAAGAGCATCTGCACAAACCTCGTGGCCGTCGCCACGCTGTTCGCGCTTCAAGCTTCCGGGCAAGCATTCGCGAAGCAATTGCCGCCGACGAGCGTGGACACCACCCCGTTCATCATCGCTGCCAACAGTGCGTTCTATGCGTGCACCTTCGACCTGCAAGTGCAGTACAACGGGAAGGGCGGAAGCTTGGCGCTTCCAGGTGGCCGCTTCACGAGCGTCGCCATCAGTCCGGGATTCACGGCGACCTTGACCAATGTGCAGAAGCCAGAGAACAGCTTGACGATGAGTCTTACGGGCACAATCAGAGCAAGCGTGGATTCATACGGAACCACGACGTACATGGCGACGGGCCGGAATTTGCTGGGCGATCCCACCACCGGCCTCGTGGTCGCCATCGGCGACTTCAGCTTTGCATTCGACTCGTCAGGCAATTTGGTGAAGACGCTCTCCGGCAAGGGACGATTGTTGCCTGTTTGTCCGATGGTCGAGTAGCCGCGGCGCACCGCCTCCAGGGCGACGTCCCCGCAGGGTGACGGGGCGGCCCATCGTCCGCCCCAAGGTGTGGAGGTCAGCGTTTCGGCGCTTCCCGGCGCGGGGCGGCGGGCCGCCCGCCATCACGGCGGGGCTCGGGCCGTCCGCCGCCGCCCGGATGAGCTTGACGCGAGCCTTGCGGCCGGCCAGGACCGCCGCGTCCACCGTTCGGGCGCGGGCCACGCCCGCCGCGGCCGGCGCCTTCGCCGATCACCATGCGGCCGAGCACGATGGGCTCGGGCTTTTCGTGGGGCGGCGGCGCGAAGCCGGGAATGACCTCTTTCGGGATCTCGCGCTTGATGAGCTTTTCGATGTCGCGCAGGAAGCCGTTTTCATCGACGCAGACGAGCGACACCGCCTCGCCCTGGGCGCCGGCACGGCCCGTGCGGCCGATGCGGTGCACGTAATCTTCGGGCACGTTCGGCAGTTCGTAGTTCACCACGTGGGGCAACTGATCGATGTCGATGCCGCGAGCCGCGATGTCGGTGGCAACGAGCACCTGCAGGTCGCCGGTCTTGAATTCCGACAAGGCCTTCGTTCGGGCGCTCTGGCTCTTGTTGCCGTGGATGGCCATGGCGCTGATGCCTTCCTTCTCCAGGTGCTCCACCAGGCGGTTCGCGCCATGTTTCATGCGGGTGAACACGAGCACCTGGTGCCAGTCGTTTTCCTTGATCAGGTGGCAGAGCAGGTCCTTCTTCATCTCGCGGCCCACCGGATGGACCTTCTGCGCGATGGTTTCCGCCGTGGTGTTGCGCCGGGCGACTTCGATCAGCTCGGGCTTGTTCAGCAGGCGCTCGGCCAGGGCCTTGATGTCGTCGCTGAAGGTGGCGGAGAAGAGCAGGCTTTGCTTCTTGACCGGCAGCACCGCGAGCACCTTCTTGATGTCGTGGATGAAGCCCATGTCGAGCATGCGGTCCGCTTCGTCGAGCACGAAGATCTCGATGTGGCTCAGGTCGAGCGTGCCTTGCTGGTGGTGGTCGAGCAGGCGGCCGGGCGTGGCCACGAGGATGTCGACGCCCTTGCGGAGCCGGTCGATCTGCGGCTGCATGCCCACGCCGCCGAACATCACCATGGACGACAGCTTGGCGTACTTGCCGTAGGTGCGCACGCTTTCCTCCACCTGCGCGGCCAGTTCGCGGGTGGGCGTGAGGATCAGGGCCCGGACGGCCACGCGGCCGCGGGCGTCGCGCACCGCGGGTTTTTGCATCAGGCGGTGCAGGGTGGGCAGCGTGAATCCGGCGGTCTTGCCGGTGCCCGTCTGGGCGCCGCCGAGCAGGTCGGCTCCGGACATCACGACCGGGATGGCCTGCGACTGGATGGGGGTAGGGGTGGTGTAACCGTACTCTTCAACGGCGCGCAACAAGGGCTCGGCCAAACCGAGAGAAGCAAAAGACATGGAGGTCCATCATGAAATCCGCCCGCCACATGCGCGAGGACCCGGTGGGTCTGTCGGCACGCAGAAGCCGGAATGAGCAGTGCTCGGGCCAAAAGTGTGCAAACATCCCGGACGGCATTAGGGTTTGCGCTGATGGCATTCTACAGGGCGGCGCTCGGGCACCTGTCGTCCCCCAGTCGGCCGCTGCGAAGGCGTTCGGGAAAACGAACGGTCTGCATGCAGCCCGCTCGAGGGCCCTGCCGGCCGCATGGCTCCAATTGTCCGGGATAATCCGGCGTTTCCGGTTCGGATCCCGACCCCACGCGCGGCACCTGCGGCCCGGCGTCCAGGCGGGGCGACTGCCCGGCCTCATCCACACTTCTCACGGTAAACCATGGCGCAATACGTTTTCACGATGAACCGCGTCGGCAAGATCGTCCCGCCGAAGCGTCAAATTCTCAAGAACATCTCGCTGAGCTTTTTCCCGGGCGCCAAGATCGGCGTGCTGGGCCTCAACGGCTCGGGCAAGAGCACGCTGCTGAAGATCATGGCGGGCCTCGATAAGGACATCGAGGGCGAAGCCACGCCGATGCCCGACCTGAAGATCGGATACCTGCCGCAAGAACCCGTGATGGATCCGAACCAGACGGTCCGTCAGGCGGTGGAGGAGGGCATCGGTGGCGCATTGGCCGCGAAGAAGCGCCTGGAGGAGGTGTACGCCGAATACGGCGCCGAAGACGCCGACTTCGACAAGCTCGCGGCCGAGCAGGCCGAACTCGAAGCCATCATCGCTGCGGCCGGCAGCGAGAACAGTGACCTGCAGCTCGAGATCGCCGCCGACGCCCTGCGTCTGCCGCCTTGGGATGCGGTGGTCGGCAAGCTCTCGGGCGGCGAGAAGCGCCGCGTCGCGCTGTGCCGCATGCTGCTGTCGAAGCCCGACATGCTCCTGCTCGACGAACCCACCAACCACCTGGACGCCGAATCGGTGGACTGGCTCGAGCAGTTCCTCTCGCGCTTCCCGGGCACCGTGGTGGCCATCACCCACGACCGCTACTTCCTCGACAACGCGGCCGAATGGATTCTCGAACTCGACCGCGGCTCAGGCATTCCGTACAAGGGCAACTACAGCACCTGGCTGGAGCAGAAGGAGGCCCGTCTCGAGCAGGAACAGAGAACGGAAGATGCCCGCACGAAGGCCATGAAGAAAGAGCTGGAGTGGGTGCGTCAGAACCCCAAGGGGCGCCAGGCCAAGAGCAAGGCGCGTATCGCCCGCTTCGAGGAGCTGAGCGACTACGAATACCAGAAGCGCAACGAAACCCAGGAAATCTTCATTCCGGTGGCCGACCGCCTGGGCCATGAGGTCATCGAGTTCACCAACGTCAGCAAGAGCTTCGGCGACCGCGTGCTGATCGATGACCTGAGCTTCAAGATTCCGGCCGGTGCCATCGTGGGCATCATCGGCCCGAACGGGGCCGGCAAGTCGACCCTGTTCCGCATGATCGCCGGCAAGGAGCAGCCCGACAGCGGTACCGTGAAGATCGGGCCCACGGTCAAGATGGCGTTCGTCGATCAAAGCCGTGAGAGCCTCGAGAGCAACAAGACGGTGTGGGAAGACGTCTCCGGTGGCCTGGACAACCTCACCGTCGGCAAGTTCGTGATGCCGTCGCGTGCCTACATCGGCCGATTCAACTTCAAGGGCAACGACCAGCAAAAGCTCGTCGGCAACCTGTCGGGCGGTGAACGTGGCCGCCTGCACCTGGCCAAGACGCTGATCGCGGGCGGCAACGTGCTGTTGCTGGACGAACCGTCGAACGACCTGGACGTCGAAACGCTGCGCGCCCTCGAAGATGCCCTGCTCGAATTCGCCGGCTCGCTGCTCGTGATCAGCCACGATCGCTGGTTCCTCGACCGCATCGCCACCCACATCCTCGCCGCCGAGGGCGATTCGAAGTGGGTGTTCTTTGACGGCAACTACCAGGAGTACGAGGCCGACAAGAAGAAGCGCCTGGGCGAAGAAGGCGCCAAGCCCAAGCGCCTGCGCTTCAAGGCGCTGAAGTAAGACGCCGAGTGTGCGAGTCGGCCCAGCCCGTCTCGCGCCTCAGGGGGTGGAAGCGGCTGCGAAGGTTCGCCCTGCCGCGGGAGACTCCTTCACCGCCTCCTGGACGTCTGCGCGGCCGGCTGCGTCGCCAGTGAGTTGGCGTGCGATGCCTCGGCCGTAGCGGGCTTCTGCGTAGGCGGGATCGGCTCGGAGCGCGTCGTCGAATGCGGCGAGTGCTTCGCGCGGTCGCCCGAGCATCAGCAGCGCCTGGCCCAAGGCGGTCTGCGGTTCGGCGGCGGGGCCCGACATCTGCATGGCGAAGTAGCAGTTTCTCAGACCGGCGCTGTTGGCTTCAGCCGTGACCTGGATCACGCACCGCGCGCTGCGTGCCCGGGTGTTCTGCGGATCGAGGAGCACGGCACGGTCGATGTCGGCCATGGCCTCGGCCGACCGGCCCGCGGCATGGTGAATGACGGCGCGGTCGTAGACCGCCTTGGCGTGTTGCGGGTTGAGGCGAAGGGCCTCGTTCAAGGCGCGCAGGGCTGCTTCCGGTCGGCCGGCTTCGGCCAGCGCACGGCCGCGTCGCGCGAAATCATCGGCTGCGATGGCGCCGCCTCCGGCATCCTGCTGGAAATCGCCCGGATGGAGTTGTGTCGAGCAGCCTGTGAGTGTGGCCAAGACGGCGATCAAGGCACTTGTTTTCATGAGATCTTCCCCGTGCGGTGTGGGAGGCCGCTCCGGGAGTTTCGCCGAAGTTTGTGAAGACTTGCATCCCATAAATCGACAGTAGGGTCTTTGCCCGCCGGTGATGCAGTGGGCCAGTGGTCAAGTGTGGGTCGATTGGCGCTCCGACAGGATGGGCGTCACGTCGGCGGCCTGGTCGACCACCGGCAGCTCCGGGATGTCCTGTGGTGCCGCCTCGGCAGGCGGTGGTTCCGACTCTGGTGCCGCCGCCGGCAGGGCGATGGGACTCCGTGTGCGGGCATCATCTGCCCGCCTGGCTTTGCGCACCGGCGGTGCCGGAGGCAGTGAGACGCCTTCCCAGCGATGCCAGGCCGCATGGCGTTCGTCGGGCGTCGCAACGGCCAATTCCTCGACCACGTCGCCGTGAGAGTTGGTGATCAGCACCTTGAGTGAGGCGGTGTTGGCGGCCACGGCGCGACCGAAGCGGCGGAGCCGGTCGAGGTCGTTGTGCCAGATGCAGCCCTGTTTTTGCACGCGACCATCGCCGTCGCGGCGGATTTCCACGATGCGGTAGATCGGCTGGCGATCCCAGCGGACGTCGTCCGCGAGCGGGCGGAACCCGGTGACGATGGTGCCGGGCGTGCCCGGACCAGAGGGTTTGGATGAATCGGACACAGGGCTCCCTGTTCGCATTGTTTTTCCTGGGTATCGGCAAGCGGGAGCGGAACTGAAGACCCCCCGGTGCCAGAACGGAGCACGCATCTAAGATGCCGGTTCACCAGAATCAGGAGGGATGGTCCCATGCGCTGCTTCCAGCTTTGCCGGTGGTTCGTTGCCTGTCTCGCGTTCCTGCATGTCACGGTTGTGTCGGCGGCGTCGGCGGCCCCGGCAGCGTCCGAGCGCGGCATGGTGGTCACGGCCCAGCACCTCGCCACCCAGGTGGGCGCCGACGTCCTGGCGCAGGGCGGCAACGCGGTGGATGCCGCCGTGGCCGTGGGTTATGCGCTTGCGGTGGTTTATCCCGCGGCGGGCAATCTGGGGGGCGGCGGCTTCATGACGCTGCATCTGGCCGACGGACGCGAGACCTTCATCGATTTCCGCGAGAAGGCGCCACTGGGAGCCACGGCCGACATGTTCCTCGGGCCCGACGGCAATGTCGTCAAGGGCCGCAGCACGGTGGGGCACCTGGCGGTGGCCGTGCCTGGAACGGTCTCCGGCCTGGAGCTGGCACTCGCGCGGTATGGCACGAAGCAACGTGCGGCGCTGATGGCGCCGGCCATCCGGCTGGCGGACCAGGGCTTCGTGCTCGATGCCGCCGATGTGCGGATGTTCGAGGCCGTGGCCGACGGGTTGAGGGCCGATCCGCCCACCGCGGCCATTTTCCTCAAGGGTGGCGCAGTACCCAGGGCCGGCGACCGCCTGGTGCAAAAGGACCTTGCCGCGACGCTCCGCCGGATCGCCTCCCGCGGCGCGGACGGTTTTTACCGCGGGCCGGTGGCCGATGCGATCGCCGCATCCAGCGCGGCGGGCGGCGGATTGATCCGGCATGCCGATCTGAGGGCCTATGCGGCACTGGAACGCAAGCCGGTCGAATGCGACTATCGCGGCTACCGCATCGTCTCGGCTCCGCCGCCGAGTTCAGGTGGCGTGGTGATCTGTGAAATCCTCAATGTGCTGGAAGGCTACCCGTTGAAGGACCTCGGTTTCCGGTCCGCGCAATCCGTGCACTACCAGATCGAGGCGATGCGCCACGCCTATGTGGACCGCAACAGCTATCTCGGCGATCCGGACTTCGTGACCAACCCCGTCGATCGCCTGCTGGACAAGGGCTACGCGGCCAAGGTGCGCGAGGTCATCGACCCGTCGAAAGCGGGCGTCTCGAAAAACATCCGTCCGGGCGTCCCGCCACATGAAGGGACCAACACCACGCACTACTCCATCGCGGATCGGTTCGGCAATGCGGTGTCGGTGACCTATACGCTCAATGAATGGTTCGGTGCCAGGGTCACGGCGGCGGGCACCGGCGTGCTGCTGAACAACGAGATGGACGACTTCACCGCCAAGCGCGGCGTGCCCAATGCCTACGGCCTCGTGCAGGGTGAGGCCAACGCCATCGCGCCGGGCAAGCGCCCGCTCAGCTCGATGAGCCCCACCATCGTCACCCGTAGCGGCAAGCCGGTGATGGTGCTCGGCACGCCAGGCGGCAGCCGCATCATCACGACCGTGGTCCACACGATCCTCAACATGGTGGACTACGGCATGGACGTGCAGGAGGCGGTGGATGCGCCGCGATTTCACCAGCAGTGGCTGCCGGATGTCACCCACATCGAACCGTTCGCCATCAGCCCGGATACCCAGCGCCTGCTCGTTGCCATGGGCCACAACCTGGGCAAGCCGCAGGAGGCCAACCATGTGGCGGCCATCGTGATCGGCAGTACGCCGAGGCTGGACGGGACGTCCTCGGGCACGACGCTGTTCTTCGGTGCCAACGATCCGCGGCGTCGATCCGGGCTGGCGAAGGGGCCGTGATGGCCGGGCCGTTCGGTTCAGTCGGTCTCGGATGGCGCGTCGACCGCAGCACCCGGGTCTTCCTCACCGGCGGCCGATTCGCTTGCGAGGTCGGCGCCGCTTCCGCGTTCCTTCGTCCTGGTGGCCGAAGCCGGTTTGGCGGCCTTGGCCTTGCCGCGGTCGCCGTGGCCGGGCTTGAGCGTCCAGTCCGTGGTGTCCTTGGCTGTCGCGATCTGCCGATCGGCGTGCATCGCTGCGCTGGGTGAAATGGGGTCGCTGGCCGGGAATGTTTCGTCGAGCGATTCGTCGAGCAGCTCCTGGTAGGTGGGTACTTTTTCGGCGGGCTTCTTGTTCTTGCCTTCCAGGCGGCGGGCTTCCTTTTCCTGAACGTGGGTGTCTTTCATGGCAGTACTCCGGTGTGTGCCTAGGGCCTGTTAACGCTACGGAAGCCAGTGCGAACGGGTCTCGCAGAGCGCAGAGCAAGGCGCGGACCGCCGCCCGGACTCGCGTCCGGGCAACGTTCGCAACGCCGCGCTGCGCTCTGCGAGACCCGTTCCCTCCGGGTTACAGCCAGAAAAGCCGTGCGCGGCGTTGCAAATCCTCGCCGGGGGATACCCCGGCTGCGGTTTGCGCCTTGCTCACGGCTTTTCTGGCTGCAACGCATCTGGCTTCCGTAGTGTTAACAGGCCCTAGGCGGGCAAGGCATGTGCCTGGCCCGCTTCATCACAATAGGCGTTCTCACGCGGAAGTGAAGCTGCTCACATCCACCGGCCGTCAGAATGTTTCCCAGTCGTCACTGGAGACGGTTGCCGGCGTCGGCACGGGTGCCGGAGCTGGAGTGACAGTGACAGCGGCCGGCACGGCACGCGGCTTGGACTCGGAACGAACCACCGGTGCTGGCGGCTTGCTGGAAGGGGCCCTTGCAGGTTTCGGGGCCTCCGGAGGTTGTTGCGGGCGCCCGCTCTCCGGGGCGCTCGTGCGGAAGAGGGATACCGCGGCCAGGAGGTCCTGCGCCTGGCGCCGGAGGCTTTCGGCGGCGGCCGCGGATTGCTCCACCAGCGCCGCGTTTTGCTGCGTGGTCTGGTCCATCTGGGTGATGGCCTGGCCCACCTGGACGACGCCGCTGCTCTGTTCGGCGCTGGCCGCGCTGATCTCGCCCATGATGTCGGTCACGCGGCGGATCGATGCCACCACCTCCTGCATCGTCACGCCCGCCTGGTCGACGAGGGCCGTGCCCTGATCCACCCGCTCGACGCTGTCGCTGATGAGCTTCTTGATCTCCTTGGCCGCCTCGGCGCTGCGTTGCGCGAGCGAGCGCACTTCGCCGGCCACCACTGCGAAGCCGCGGCCTTGCTCGCCGGCACGGGCGGCTTCCACAGCAGCGTTCAGTGCCAGGATGTTCGTCTGGAAGGCGATGCTGTCGATCACGCTGATGATGTCGACGATCTTCTTCGAGCTGTCGTTGATGCCCTTCATCGTGTCGACCACGCGGCCGACGACCTCGCCGCCTTGCACGGCCACCGTGGAGGCACCCATGGCCAGTTGATTGGCCTGGCGGGCGTTGTCGGCGTTTTGCTTGACGGTGCTCGACAGCTGTTCCATGGATGCCGCGGTTTCCTCGATCGCGCCGGCCTGCTGCTCAGTGCGGCCGCTCAAGTCGTTGTTGCCCGATGCGATCTGGGCGCTGGAGGTGGCCACGCCTTCGGCGTTCTGGCGCACGCCGTCGACGATGCCGCGCAACCGGTCCTGCATGCGGGCGAGCGATTGCTTCAGCCGGCCTGTCTCATCATGGGTGACGGCCACGATGGGTTGGCTCAGGTCGCCCTCGGCGATGCGGTCGGCATCTTGCATCGCGCCAAGCACGGCGGTACTGAGTTTGCGGGCGCTGAACAGCGCGATGCCCAGGCCGAGGATCACCATGAGCCCGAGGGTGCCCGACAGCATGGCCTGTGAATGGCGGTAGATGTCGTGCACCCGTTGTCCGGCGTCGGCCGTGCCTTTGGCGTTGTATTCGATCAGGCGGGTGAGGGCGGCATCGGCCGCGGTGAAGGTCTGGTTGCCGGGGCCCGCGAGCGTGGCCTTGGCGTTTTGCATGTCGACCTCGCGCACCATCTTCAACACCCCCGGCATCAGCGCCTGGAATGCCTTCCAGTTGGTTTCGAACGGTTCGAAGAGCGCACGCTCCTCGGCGCTGGAAATCAATGCCGCGTAAGCTTCGCGGCCGGCTTCGATGCGGGTGCCGAGCGCGGTGATTTCCTTGTCGAGCGCCACCACGGCCGCGTCGCTGTCGGCCAGCAACAATTGCAGGCGTGCGGCGCGGGCACTGCCCAGGTCGCGGTTGATTTCGCCCAGCACTTTCATGCCAGCCACCCACTTGCGCACGACGAGGGCCGATTCGTCTTCGACGGCGGACAGGCGTTGCAACGACAGCAGGCTTTGCAACGCGGCAATCAGCAGCACAACGCCGAAGCCGAGGAGCAGTTTGGTGCGGATGCTCAGGTGGTGAAGGATCATGAGACGAGAAATCCAGGAAGCGGGTTTCTGGTCTTCGGCGCGTCTCCGGGGGGATTGTCTAGGGGTTTCTACCAGGTGGTCGTCGTCGTCGGTCACTGCGTTGCCGTTGTAAGTTCTGCGCATGCTGCCCCATGCCGCCGTTCTCGACGCCACCCTCGTTCGCTGCTACGGCGTCGACCCGGGCTGCCATGCCCACGACCATTCGCAGGTGCTCTTCGGAGTGGACGGCAGCCTGGAGTTGGAAGTCGAAGGCCATGCGGCGTTTGTCGACGCAGCGTCCGGCCTGGTCGTGCCCGCGGGCTCGATCCACACTTACCAAGCCGTACGAGGGGCCCGCGTGCTGGTATTGGATTGCGCTGAAGGCCCGGGGACGGACCGCTTCCGGCGCTTTGCGTTGCCCGCCGGCTGGCGCGCTCTTGGCCGCGACGCGTTGCTCGAGGGGCTGGGCGCTGCAAGGACTTTGCAGCCGCGGCGGCGCATCGACCTGGCGGCGCTGGCCGAGTGCATCGACGCCGCACCGGCGCGGCCGTGGACCGTCGCGGAACTGGCGGATGCCTGCCACCTCAGCTCCCAGCGCTTTCGCGCGCGCTTTGCCGAACTGACCGGCTTGTCGCCGATGGCGTTCGTGAGGATGCGGCGGCTCGCTCAAGCCGAGCGGCTGCTGCGGCACGGCTGGTCTCTGGAGGCAGTGGCGCTGCAGGTGGGCTATGCGAGCGCCAGCGCGCTGTCGTTTGCGTTGCGGCGTGACCGCGACACCGGCGCACGAGCGCTCCGCGGCGCCTGAGGACGAGCGTTGCTCGAAAGTTGACGCCGTGGCCAGGGCGATGATCCGGCCATGAGAGTCCATCCCAATCCGAGATTTGGTATCGCTTGCGTGCTGATGGCGGCCGCGCTGTGGGGCACGACCGGCACCGCTCAGGCGCTGGCCGGGGGCATGTTGTCGTCGCTGTGGTTCGGTGCCTTGCGCCTTCTGGTGGCGGCGGCATTCTTCGCGGTGTTCGCGGCCGTCGCCGGTGGGGCGCGGCGTGCCGCATGGCAAGGGCTGGCGTTGATTGACGTGCTGGGCGCGGGGCTGTGCATGGCCGTCTACAACCTCGCGTTCTTCGGCGGTGTTCGGTTGACCGGTGTGGCCATTGGCACGGCCATCGCGCTGGGAAGCGGGCCGATCTGGGCAGGATTGCTGCAGGCACTGCTTCAGCGCGCTCCACCAGCAGCGAACTGGTGGGCCGGCACCGCCGTGGCAGTGTCAGGCGGCGTGCTGCTGTCGGCCAGCGGTCACGCACCGGCGTCGGTGCCGGCAAGTGGTGTTGCGATGTGCCTCATCTCAGGGCTGGCGTACGCGGTCTACACGCTGCTGAACAAGCGCATGGTCGCCGTGGCGCCGGCCTCGACCATCACGCTGGCCGCGTTCGGTATTGCGGCTGCACTGGCTGTCCCCGCCGCATGGGCAGGATCCGGCACGGCGTCCGTTGGCCCGCGCGATGCGCTGGCCGTTGTCTACACCGGCGTCGTGAGCGCCGGCATCGCTTTCCTCGTGTTCAGCCATGCGCTTCACCACATCTCGCCCGCTTCCGGCGTGAGTCTGGCGCTTTGCGAGCCAGTGGTTGCCTTCGGGCTTGCAGTGGTGGTGCTTGGCGAGTCGGCCGGCGCAGGTGCGATCGCAGGGCTGCTGCTGGTCGTTGCCGGCGTCCTCGGCGTGATGCGAGCGGAGCTGGCTGGCCGGCCGTCAAATCGGATCGCCGCTGCCACTGCGCCCTGCCGGGCAGTCGACTGACGATCCAAACCCGGGCATTCGTTCAATGCACGGTCTTGTCTTCGCGCTCCAGGCGCAGATCCGTTCCGGCCACGACAAGTGAACCGTCGTCCACGAGGTCGACGTGCCGGCCATCGGGAAGTTTGTATTCGGCGATGCCGATCGGCTCCCATTGTTCTGGCTGGTTGCCGGAGGCTTCGATGCGCCGCAGGTGTTCGTAGCCGTGCACCGAGTAAGTCTGTCCGTCACTGCCTCGGGCCGTGAAGGTTTCGAGCCGGCGGATTCGTTTTTCCATGGAGCACTCCTTGGTGTCTTGTTCCTGGGGCAAATCACTCTACGCCCCTCGCGTCACCCATGGCCCCGGCGGGGGCACTCGTCCGCGGGGCCAAGGCGCGCAGGCCGCGCCAGAACCAGTACGATGGTCCCAGCTCGTTTCACACGGAGTCTGCGATGCCAGGACTGCTTTCTCACGTCGACCCCGAGGGGCTGCTCGAGTATTCGGTCGTCTACACGGACCGCGCGCTCAACCACATGTCTCAGTCGTTCCAGCGGGTGATGAAAGACATTTCGGCCACGCTCAAGGCGGTTCATGGCGCCCGCTCGGCCATTGTGTTGCCGGGCAGCGGTTCGTTCGGCATGGAGGCGGTAGCGCGGCAATTCGCATCGGGCCGCAAGGTCATGGTGTTGCGAAACGGCTGGTTCAGCTATCGCTGGACACAGATCTTCGAGATGGGGAACATCCCTTCGTTCGTCACCGTGCTGAAGGCCCGGCGCACGGCGCCCGAGCGGCACGCGCCCTTTGCACCGCCATCCGTGGACGAGGTGGTCACCGCCATCCGGGATCAGCGGCCCGAGGTGGTGTTCGCCCCGCATGTCGAGACTGCCAGCGGAATGGTGCTGCCCGACACTTACCTGCGTGCCATGGCCGACGCGGTGCACGGCGTAGGGGGGCTTTTCGTGCTCGACGGCATCGCATCAGGCGCCATGTGGGTCGACCTGCCTGCCACCGGTGTCGACGTGCTCATCGGCGCTCCGCAAAAGGGCTGGAGTTCGTCGCCGTGCGGGGCGCTCATCGCGCTCGGTGACGAGGCTCGTGCACGCATCCAGCACACCACGAGCACGAGCTTTGCGTGTGACCTGCGCAAATGGCTGCAGATCATGGAAAGCTACGAATCCGGCGGACATTCGTACCACACGACCATGCCCACTGACGCGCTGGCGCGCCTGCGCGACACGATGCTTGAAACACGGGCTGACGGCTTCGAAACGCTTCGCGCCGCGCAGCAGCGGCTCGGGCGCGAGGTGCGTGCGCTGCTGGCCCGCAAGGGCTTCAAGTCGGTCGCGGCACCGGGCTTCGAAGCGCCTGGTGTGGTGGTGAGTTACACCGACGATCCGGACATCCAGTCGGGGAAGAAATTCATCGGCCTCGGGCTGCAGACGGCTGCCGGGGTGCCGCTGCAGTGCGACGAAGGCCCGGATTTCTGCACGTTCCGCATCGGCCTCTTCGGGCTCGAGAAATTGCGCCACGTGGACCGCACGGTGCGCACGCTCGACGAGGCGCTCAACCAGATCGCTTGAAGCCTCGGCTGGGCACGGAGCCTGAATTCACGAGGTCAGCAGCCCGCGCAGGCGAGCGAGGTTGTCGAGCGTGTGGCCGAGATGCACACGCAGGGCGTCGGAGGCGTCCTGCAGGCGATCTTGTTCGATCAGTGCAAGCACATGCAGGTGTTCGGCACAGTGCTGTTCATAGCGCTGCCGGTTCTTCATCGAGCGGTACGACAGCAGCCTGCGCACCCGGTTCACGCGGCGGATGGTCTCGATGAAGAACGGGTTGCCCGAGCCCTCGACGATCGATTCATGGAAGCGCACGCCACGATCGTGCAGCTGATCGGGCGTGACGGTGTCGATGCCGCCGCCGAGCAGGTGATGCTCGGCGGCTCGGCAGCGGGCCAGCACGTCGGGGTCCAGGCGGTAGCCCGGTTCGAGCAGGGCCGCGGGTTCGAGCGCAAGTCGCAGGCGGTACGACTGCAGCAGGCTGTCGGGCGTGGTCAGCATGGGCGAGAAGCTCCAGCCGTAGCCGGCCTTCTTGTGCACCCAGCCCTCCTGCGCCATGCGGCCCAGCAGGGCCGAGACCTGCGCCGGGGTGAGCCCATACCGGTTCTTCAGCCACGTCTCCGAGAATGTGTCGGGCAATTCGCCGCGCAAGCGGTCTTCCGCCAGCTGGAAGTACGAGCGTGTGACGAGGTCCGGGTCGGCACGCGCGAATTCATCGCGCAGGCTGTCGACCGCGGAGGCGATCGGCCTGGCCACGAAGTAGCCACGGTTGGGCTCCCGTGTCAGCAGCCCCTTGGCCTGCAGCAGGCGCAGCGCATCGTTGACGGGCGATCGGGAGACGCCGAGGCGGTCGGCCAACGCCTGGGCGGCCAGGTGGCTGCCGACATCGACGCCGTCCTGGGCCAGCAGGTCGAGCACACGGGAGGCGAGCGGGGGGGACAGGGATTTCATCGTGAGGTCGACAGCATCTCGTGCAGGATCATCGGGATGACGCCGCCATGCTGCAGCAGCCGCACATCGAGGTTTGTCTCGACGGCGGCGAGGGCCTCGAAGGCCACCGTGTCGCCATTGGGGCGCAGGAGCCGCACCGGCACGCGTGCGCGAGGAGCAAGTGTGTCGCCGGGGGCGTCGATCTCGATGCGGTCCCCGGGTGCGACGTCGAAGCGCTCGGTCAGGCGAAGGGGCAAGATGCCCATGCCGATCAGGTTCGAGCGATGGATGCGCTCGAAGCTCATCGCGAGCACTGCGCGCACGCCCAGCAGACGCGGGCCCTTGGCGGCCCAGTCGCGCGACGAACCCGTGCCATAGCGCTCGCCGGCGACGAGCACGACCGCCTGGCCTTCGGCGCGGTAGCGGGCCGCGACCTCATGGATCGGGGCGACGTCGCCGCTCGGCACGTGGAGGGTGTGGGCCACGGGCGCGTCTGGCGACAGCGCGTTGTGCAGCGTCTTGCTGTGGAACGCCGCGCGCAGCATCACCTCCCAGTTGCCGCGGCGGGAGGCGAACACATTGAGGTCCTCGCGGGCTTCCCCGCGTGCCACGAGGAAGTCGGCCACGCGGCTGTCGGGCGGGATGGCGCTTGCGGGCGAGATGTGGTCGGTGGTGATGTCGTCGCCCAGCACCAGCAGCGGCTGGGCGATGTAGTGGCCGAGTTGGGTGTGTTCGTCGGCGGAAGCGAACGGCGGCCGGCGCAGCGCGGTGGATTCGGGATGCCAGGGGAACCGGGGACCGGACGGCTCTTCGAGCGCATGCCATAGAGGATTGCGGCTGGCGATCGCGAATGTGCGCTGGTAGTCAGCGCGGTCCGTGGACTGGGCCAGGCACGCGGCGATGTCTTTGCGCGTCGGCCACAGGTCGCGCAGCATCACGGGGCCCTGCGTGGGCGAGATGCCGACCGGATCGAGGCCGAAATCGCGTTCCGCATCCCCTGCGAGCGCGAAGGCGATCACGAGCGGGGGCGACATGAGGAAGCCGAGTTCGAGGTCCGGATGCACGCGGCCAGGAAAGTTGCGATTGCCTGAGAGCACGGCGACCGGCCGGATGCTGCCCTCGGCCAGGCCGTCCCGGATGGCCGGAGGCAGCGGCCCGGAATTGCCGATGCAGGTGGTGCAGCCCTGGCCCACGATGTCGAAGCCCACGGCGGCCAGATCGTCGATCAGGCCGGCGCGGCGCAGGTAGTCGGCCGCCGCCGGCGAGCCCGGGGCCAGCGAGGTCTTGACCCATGGCGGCACGGCCAGGCCGAGGGCACGGGCCTTGCGGGCGAGCAGCCCGGCGGCGATGAGCAGCTTGGGGTCGCTGGTGTTGGTGCAGCTCGTGATCGCGGCAATGGCCACGGCGTGGCGCGGCAGCGTGGAGTTGGCCGGGACCGGGAACTTCAATGCGGCAAGCGCCTCGCGGGCCTGCCGGTGGTCCAGCAGGTCCTGCGGGCGGCGGGGGCCTGCGATGTGCATGCCGACGGCATCGAGATGGATGTCGATGCGGCGCGTGTAGCGCGGTTCGGCGAGGCCGTCGAACCACAGGCCCATGCGGCGCGCGCACGCTTCGACGAAGGCGGCGTGCACCGCGTCGCGTCCCGTGTCGACGAGGTATTGCAAGGTGTGCCGGTCCACCGGGAAGAACGCGGTGGTGGCACCGTATTCGGGCGCCATGTTGGCCACCACCGCGCGGTCGCCGGCGGTGAGTGTGCTGACGCCCGGTCCGTAGAACTCGACGAATTCACCGGAGACGCCGATGCCCCGCAGGCGCTGGGTGACCGTGAGGGCCAAGTCGGTGGCCAGCGTGCCTGCGGGCAGCGCGCCCGACAGGCGCACGCCGATCACATCCGGGATGCGCAGCGGCGTGGGCAGGCCGAACATCACCATCTGGGCCTCCAGGCCCCCGACGCCCCAGCCCAGCACCCCGAGGCCATTGACCATGGGGGTGTGGCTGTCGGTGCCGATCATCACGTCGGGCACGGCCCAGCGCTCACCACGACGCTCCTCCGTGGTGAACACGGTGGCCAGCTGCTCGAGGTTGATCGTGTGCATGATGCCGGTGCCGGGCGGGTGGATGCGCACGCCACGCAGTGCGCCGGCGGCCCAGCGCAGGAACCGGTACCGCTCGGCGTTGCGGCGGATCTCGTGTTGCATGTTCACCGTCGCGGCATCGGGACGGGCGGACACCTCGACGGCGAGCGAATGGTCCACCGACACATCCACAGGCAGGCGAGGGTTCAGGCGCTCGGGGTCCACGCCGGCTTCGGCCAGCGCATCGCGCATCGCGGCGATGTCGACGAGCGCCGGGGTGCTCGTGGTGTCGTGCATCAGCACACGGCCCGGCTGGAAAGGGATTCCGGCCTCGCTCGTGCCGTGGGCGAGCCAGCCAAACAAGGCCGTCACGGCATCTTCGCGGGCGGCGCCGTCGAGGTGGCGCAACACGTTTTCGAGCAGCAGCCGCAAGACCACCGGCAGCTGCGCGAGGCGCTCGCCGAACAGGGCGGGCAGGTCCATCACCCGGTGGCGCTGTCCCCCGAAGAGCAGCTCGGACGGTGCGAAATCGCTGGCACGTTCCATGGCGGACAGTTTGCATTTGCCGCTTGAGAAATGCAATTGCACTCGGAATATCCAGGTCCCCGTAGTTACCGCAGTGAGACAAATTCACGGCTCCCGCCAGAATGGTTTACCTCGGTTTCCACTTCGAAAGAAAAGCCATGCCATCCACCTCTTTCCGTCTTGGCCGCCGTTTGTTCATCGCCGCCGTGGTGCTTTGCGCGGCGCTCGGGGGCCCCACGTTGGCGCAGGCCCCGCTCGACTTGAAGATCCTGGCGCCGGCGGCACCGGGCGGTGGCTGGGATAGCGCCGCCCGGTCCTTGCAACAGGTGCTGACCTCCACGGGGGCGGGCAAGAGCATCCAGGTCGTCAACGTCCCCGGCGCGGGTGGCACGGTGGGCCTCGCGCAGTTCGTCAACAACGCCAAGGGCGATGGCCACCAGCTGATGGTGATGGGCATCACGATGGTGGGCGCGGTGCTGACGAACAAGTCGCAGGTGGGGCTCGATGCCGTGACGCCGATCGCGCGGCTGACGGGCGATCCGTTGGTGGTCGTGGTGCCGGCCAATTCGCCGCACAAGACCCTCAAGGACCTCGCCGCGGCGCTCAAGACGGACACCTCGAAGGTCGTGTGGGCAGGCGGGTCGGCCGGGGGCGCCGACCACATCCTCGCGGGGCTCGTGACGAAGGCTGCCGGTGGCGATGCATCGAAGCTCAATTACGTGCCGTTTTCGGGCGGCGGCGAAGCACTGGCTGAAATGCTGGGTGGGCGCGTGACGGCCGGCATTTCGGGCTACAACGAATTCGAGAGCCAGATCAAGGCCGGCAAATTGCGCGCGCTTGGCGTGTCGACGGCCAAGCGGGTGCCCGGGGCCGAGGTGCCCACGCTCAAGGAGCAGGGGCTGGATGTCGAGCTCGTGAACTGGCGCGGCATCGTGGCGGGGCCGGGCGTGACGCCGGCGCAGAAGCAGGCGTTCACTGCGGCCATCACCAAGGCGGTCAAGTCGCCCGATTGGGAGAAGGTGCTCAAGGCCCGTGGTTGGGACGACGCCTATCTGGGCGCTGATGAATTCGCTGCGTTCCTCAAGAGCGAGCAGGCGCGCGTCAGGGACGTGCTGACCACCATCGGGCTCGTCAAGTGAACGGGGAAACCGCCAACGGCCCCGGCTGGCGTGCGCTGGCCGGCGTGGGGGCGTTCCTGCTCGCGCTGGCCGTGACGCTCCTGGTGGATGCCACCCGGATGCCGCCACCGCAGGCAGTGGGTGTAGGGCCCACCGCCGCCTTGCGGCTCGTGGCCGTGTTGCTCGCGCTGCTCGGCGTGGCCCACCTCGTGGCCGCATGGAAGGCCCGTGCCTTGGCGTTCACGCCAGGGGACAAGGCCAACCGGGCGGCGCTGGCCTGGGTGCTCGGCGGGCTGGTCGGCCTGATCGTGTGGCTGCAGCTGGGCGGTGGGTTCGTGATCGGCGCGGCATGGCTGTTCGTCGCGACGGCCGCGGCCTTCGGTCAACCCATCCGGATCAAATCCCCGGTGATCGGCTTCTTGCTGGCACTGGCCGTCTACGTGTTCTTCACGCTCGGCTTGTCGCTGTCGCTGCCGGCCGGCCCGCTCGAACGCGCGTTGTTCGGCGCGGCGGCATGAAAGAAGGGGACATCGATGGAACTCTTCGCGCTTCTCGCCCAGGGGATCGGCGTCGCCCTGCAGCCGGGCAACCTGCTGTTCGCCGGCATCGGGGTCATCCTCGGCACGCTGGTCGGCATCCTGCCGGGCATCAGTCCATCCTTGACGGTCGCCTTGCTGCTGCCGATGACCTTCAAGCTGGACCCCACCGGGTCGATCATCATGTTCGCCGGCATCTACTTCGGCGGCATGTACGGCAGTTCCACCACGGCGATCCTGCTCAACACGCCGGGCGAGGCCGCCTCCATCGCCACGGCGATCGAGGGACACAAGATGGCCCGCGCCGGGCGCGGCGGGCCGGCGCTCGCGACGGCGGCCATCGGTTCGTTCGTGGCCGGCACGCTGGCCACCATCGGGCTGGCCGCACTCGCGCCCTGGCTCGTGGATCTTGCCGTGCAATTCGGGCCGTGGGACTACTTTGCACTCATGGTGCTGGCCTTCATCACGGTGTCGGCCACCTTCGGCACGTCGGTGCTGCGAGGCCTGACGAGCCTCGCGCTCGGCCTCGTGCTCGGGCTCGTCGGCATCGACAAGCTCACCGGGCAGTCCCGGCTGGCGTTCGGCGTGCCGTCGCTGCTGGATGGTGTGTCGGTCACCACGCTCGCGGTGGGTCTCTTCGCGATGGGCGAGACGCTGTACACGGCGTCGCGATTCACGGGCGTGCATGAAAGCATCGAGGCGGTGCGCGGGTCGCTCTGGATGACCCTCGACGACTGGAAGCGCTCGTGGAAATCGTGGCTCCGTGGCTTCGCCCTGGGATTTCCCATCGGCGCGTTGCCCGCCGGGGGAGCGGAAGTGCCCACGCTGCTGTCGTACACGCTCGAACGCAAGCTCGCGAGAAAGCCGGACCAATTCGGTGCCGGCGCCATCGAAGGCGTGGCCGGGCCCGAGGCCGCCAACAATGCGGCAGCCACCGGAACGCTGGTGCCGCTGCTTGCGCTGGGTCTGCCCACATCCGCCACGGCGGCCATGCTGCTGGCCGGCTTCCAGCAGTACGGTCTCGTGCCCGGGCCGCTGCTGTTCGTCACCAACGCCGACCTGGTGTGGGGCCTGATCGCCAGTTTCTTCATCGGCAACCTGATGCTGCTCGTGCTGAACCTGCCGCTCGTGGGGCTGTGGGTGCAACTGCTCAAGGTGCCGCAACCGTGGCTCTATGCGGGCATCCTGCTGTTCGCCGCCATGGGCACGCTCGCGGCCAATCCATCGCCGGTGGAGCTGATCATGCTGGTGGTGTTCGGCATCATCGGTTACCTGATGCGCTGCTGGGACTATCCCGTGGCGCCCATGATCGTCGGACTCATCCTCGGGCCCATGGCCGAGAACCAGTTCCGGCGCGCCTTGCAGATCAGCCTGGGCGACGGCCTCGTGTTCTTCAAGCACCCCAGCTCGGCCACCCTGTTGGCGCTGGCGGCGCTTGCGCTCGTGGCGCCGCTGGTCTTCAAGGGCCTGAGCCGGTTCAAGGGGGAGGATGCCTGACGCATCGGCCTGGAGGCGACGATGGATGAAGATCTTGATGGGCTGACCCGGGAGCAGCTGATCGCTGAGGCGGTACGCCTGCGCAACGCGATCCGCCGACACCGCGATGCCAGCGGCCATGCATTGTGCTGGCATCACCCGGAGATGTGGTCGCTGCTGCCGGAAGCGGTGCCTCCGGCCATCGCCGTGCCCGAGTGGCCACAGTTCATTCGCGGGTGCATCCGCTACCGGCAATCGCTCGATGCCCAGGCCCCGCATGCGCCGCGCACGGCGGAAGAGTTCGAGGAGGAGTGATCCGTCGTTCACCGAGAGTGAGGGAGCCCCGCTTCCATCGGGACGCCGTACAGTGGAATGACGGCCCGTGGGGTGTCGCTCACCACATTCGCACCGCCGTGCACAGGAGGCCACCATGTCGCTCATCGTTCGTGCATTTCCACTGCGTGCTCACCCCCGTGACCTCGAAGCCTTCGCGACGGCGCTCAGAGAGCGCAAGGCCGAAGCCGATGCCTTTTATCGGCAGTACGGCGTCTCGCACGAGTCCTGGCATGTGCAGGAAACGCCGGAGGGAAACTGGGTGATCGCCGTGACCGCCGTCGACGATGCGGCGCAGGCCGCGGTGCGTTACGCCGGCTCGTCGGCGGCATTCGACAGCTGGTTCAAGAAGCAGGTGCTCGCGCTGACGGGCATCGACGTGTGTGTACAGCCGCTGGGACCGCCCACCACGCAGGTGTTTGCCTGGGAAGATGATGGGCGTTCCCACGGAGAGTTGCAGGCGCGAGCTTGAGGTGTGGGGATGTTGCTCCGGGGAAGGCCGGGGTCCACTGCGGCCAGTGGGTACCGGTTTGCGCCGGTATGACTTGCCAGAATGTCACCCCCGGCGCAATCCGGGGCCCACTGCGGCCGATGGGCACCAGCGTTCGCCGGTATGACGAGTGGGAAGGGCGCTGCGATGCCTGAGCAACTCACCAAGCACCCCGACGTGACATTGCAGGTGCTGCGCAGCGCCGGAGCCCGGTGTGGCGAAGGTGCGAAGCAGGAGATACTCACGCATTGTCCCGCCGAGCGTTTCTGCAAGCTGCCGGGTGGTGAGCTTTGCGTCTTCGGCCTGCCCGAAGCGCGCAACATGACGCAGATCACAGCTGCCGAATGGAGGGCGCTGGTGCAATCTCTCCCCGCAGCATCGTCCACGCCGCCGGGGGCAGACGGCACGGCCGTGATGCTCAGTGGCGCCGGTGGCCTGCTTGCAGGGGCGGTCATCGCGCTGGCCGTCTCGCGCAGGCGGTGGCGTCGCCGTCCAACCTGAAAGTCGTTCCTCCTGCTCATGAATGTTTCGATCATCGGTAACTCCGGCTCCGGCAAATCGACCTTGGCCGCACGCATTGCCCAGGCCAACGGTTCACGTCTGCTCGACCTGGATTCCATTTTCTGGGAGCCGGGAAAAGTGGCCGTTGCCCGCCCGGCGGACACCGCCGCCGCCGATCTGCGGCAGTTCTGCGATGTGCCTGCGAGATGGGTATTGGAGGGCTGCTATGCGGGGTTGATCCGGCAATCGCTCCATCACGGCGCCTGCCTGGTGTTCCTGGACCCGGGGCTCGAGCAGTGCGTGGCCAACTGCAAGGCCCGGCCTTGGGAGCCTCACAAGTACCGATCCAAGGCGGAGCAGGACGAGAAACTCGAGTTCCTGCTGCAATGGGTCGCCGCGTACTACACGCGCGAAGGCGACATGTCCTGGGCCGAGCATCAACGTCTCTACGACGCGTACGAGGGCCCGAAGCTTCACCTTCAGCGGCTGCCGGACGCCGATTTCAAGCTGCCCGTGTAGGGGCGCTCACCGATGGTGATGATGGCCGGTGCCGTGGGTGAGCACCGTGTCGGTTGCGAGCACGTCACCGGGATCGAACTCGGGCTGGCCGGTCACTTGCTGATAGAGCGGGCCGAAGTCGATGCGGGCCAGGTTCAGCAGCTCGTCGAAGTCGCCGATCACGAAATAGGTTTCCTGGAAGTCGTCGATGCGGTAGCGGGTGCGCATCACGCGGCGCAAGTCGAAGCGCAGGCGATTGGGGGATGGGTCGTCCAGCGCGAACACCGTTTCGGTGAACGATGATGCGATGCCTGCGCCATACAGCCTCAGCCCGTCGGCCTGTTGCAGCAGGCCGAATTCCACGGTGTACCAGTACACGCGCGCGAGCTGGGCCAGTGTTCCCAGGCTCTGCGCGCGCAGGCCGCCTTCACCATAGGCCTGCAGGTAGTCGGCCACGAGCGGGTTGGCCAGCATCGGCACATGGCCGAACACATCGTGGAAGACATCCGGTTCCTCCAGGTAGTCGAGCTGATCGGGCCGGCGGATGAAGTTGCCGGCGGGAAAGCGCCGGTGGGCGAGGTGGTCGAAGAAGACTTCATCCGGCACCAGCCCGGGCACGGCCACCACCTGCCAGCCGGTGCGCGGCAGCAGCACCTCACTGAGCTCACGGAAATCGGGAATGTGGGTCGCGTCGATGGGCAGGTCCTGCATGCCTTGCAGGAACTCATCGCAGGCGCGGCCCGGCAGCAGGCGGGTCTGCCGTTCGTACAGCGTCTGCCATGTGGCGTGGTCCGCCGCGGTGTAGGAGGCGTAGCCCTGATCGATGGTCCAGTCGGCGCGTGCCGGCCGACCCGCTTCACCGGCGGCCAGGCCGTGCTTGCCGAGGGCGTCGAGCTGGCGCTTCATGATGGCTCCATTGTGGCGCGCGGATCACAATCGGGCCATGCTCGCTTTTCACACCGATCAATTCAATCTCCCACTGCCGCCGGGGCACCGGTTTCCGCAGGAGAAGTACCGCCGGCTGCGAGAGCGCGTGCAGGTCGAGTTGCCGGAGATCGAACTGCGCGTGGCGCCCGGCGCCACGGACGGTGAGCTGGCGCTCGCGCACAGCCCGGACTACGTGACCGACGTGGCCGAAGGCCGGCTCGGCGCTGCCTTGCAGCGTGAGATCGGGTTTCCGTGGTCGCCGGAGATGGTGGAACGGTCCCGCCGCTCCGTGGGAGCCACCATTGCGGCCGCGCGCACCGCGCTGAATGAAGGGGTGGCGGCGAATCTGGCCGGAGGCACCCACCACGCCGCCGCCGACAAGGGGGCGGGCTTTTGCGTCTTCAACGACATCGCCGTCGCCGCCCGGCTCATGCAGGCCGAATGGGGGCGTGACCGACGCAGCCTGCTGCGGGTGGCGGTGATCGATCTGGACGTGCACCAGGGCAACGGCACAGCGGCCATCTTTCGCGACGACCCGACGGTGTTCACCTTGTCCGTGCATGGTGAAAACAACTTTCCGTTCCGAAAGGAAGCGGGCGATCTTGATGTGGCCCTGCCCGATGGGTGCACGGACGCCGCGTACCTCGCCGCGCTGGAAGGCGCGTTGGACCGCCTGTGGGCGCGCCATGCCGATGCGCAGCCGGGGCTCGTGTTCTACCTGGCCGGCGCCGATGCCCATGAAGGGGACCGCCTGGGCCGCCTGAAGCTCACGGCCGACGGCATGGCCGAGCGTGACCGGCGCGTGTTCGCCGCCGTGCGCGAGCGCCGCATCCCAGCGGTGCTGACGATGGGGGGCGGCTATGGCCGGGTGATCGACGACACCGTCACGGTGCAGATCGGCACCTTGAGGGAGGCGGTGAGAAGCTTTCGGCTGTGGTGACGGCCGCGGGGATGCAGTCGTGGGGATGGACACCTGCGCCCGCGCGTAGATGATGCGTGCCTTGGAGCGGCAGCATGGTGCCGCGATCCCCATCGGAGAAATGGAGAGAACTCATGCCAAAGCAAGGAATCCTGCCGGTGCTGGCAGACCTGTACAACCCCGCACTGGTGCTTCTGTCATTGGTCTGCATCAGCCTGCCCACGAGGCAGCGGAAATGGAAACATGCCGGCTTGCTGCTGGCGGGATTCATCGGCATCGCGGTCATCGCCTATGGCATCCGCTACCTCGATGACAACAACGGGCTCTGGATGCGATTCGGCCTCGACTACAGCACCCACACCGCCACGTCCATCGGCATGGTGATCTTCCTGTCCTTCGCCGCGCCGCGCCATTGGAAGGTCTTGTCCTTGTCGTTCGTGTCGTATGCCTTGCTGATGATGCACCTGGGCTATCACACCGCGATGGACATCCTGACCACGGGCGTGACCGTCGCGTTGCTGGGCGCCGCATGGCTGAAAGTGCTGAACCAGCGGGACGTGGACGCTGCAGAGCGCCCGGTCGGCCAGCCCCAGGGGTCGTGACGGCAACGGCGCTCAGATGGGCTCGGTGCGCGCCAGCAGCCATGCAAGCGCATCTCCGTGCACCAGCGGCGACAGCCGCTCCCGTACGAGTGCGTGGTAGCGGTTGAGCCAATCCACCTCGTCAGCCCGCATCAGCGAAGGATCGATGCAGCGGGTGTCGATGGGGCACAGGGTCAGCGTCTCGAATTCGAGGAATTCACCGAATTCGTTGGTGACATCCGGGCTCGCGCATGGCACGTTCAGCACGAGGTTCTCGATGCGGATGCCCCACTGGCCCGGCCGGTAGAGGCCCGGTTCGATGCTCGTGATCATGCCCGGCATCATGGCCATGTGAACCTCGGGAATGGCCTTCGAGATGCTCTGGGGGCCTTCGTGCACATTCAGGAAGTAGCCGACGCCGTGGCCGGTGCCATGGCCGTAGTCGAGGCCCTGTTCCCAGAGCGGCGCGCGGGCGATGGCATCCAGCATGGGCGACAGCGTGCCGCGCGGAAAGCGAGTGCGGCTCAGTGCGAGCGTGCCCTTGAGCACCAGCGTGTAGTCCCGGCGTTGGGCTGCCGAGACGTTGCCGATGGGCCAGACCCGCGTGATGTCGGTGGTGCCGCCCACATACTGCGCACCCGAATCGATCAACAGCAGGCCGTGGCCCTTCAACGGGGCGTGCGATGCTTCGGTGGCACGGTAGTGCGGCATCGCCCCGTTGGCATTGAAGCCCGCGATGGTGGGAAAGCTCAGCCCCACGAAGCCTGGCCGGCGCGCACGGGCAGCGCTCAGGTGTTCGTCGACGGTCAGTTCGGTGAGCGGTTCCGTGCGCGTGGTGTCTGCCAGCGCCTGTTCGAACCAGGCGTAGAACTCGCACATCGCCGCACCGTCCTGCACCATGGCATCGCGCACATGGGCCGCTTCGGCGGCGGTTTTGCGGCTCTTGAGCAGCGTGCTGGGATTGATGGCCTCGACCACCGTGGTGGACCCGCCGACATGCTCGCGCAAGCCGATGGTCACGCGCCGGGGATCGATCAACAGGGTGGCGCCGGCGGGCAGGGCGGCCAGCGACGGGCCGGCCTCCGCGTAAGGCGTCAGGCCGACGCCATCGGCCTCCAGCACCGCGGCCAGCTCACCGGGCACCTTGCCTTCGGCCACGAAGAGGGCCGCCGTGGACGGGCCGATCAACAGGTGGGCGAGGAACACCGGGTTGTAGTCGACGTCGGAGCCGCGCAGGTTCAGGATCCACGCGATGTCGTCCAGGGTGGAGACGAAGTGGTATTCGGCACCGTGCGTCGCCATCGCCTCGCGAACCTGCCTCAGCTTGTCGGCCCGTGGCAGCGGCGCATGGGGAGCAGCATGTTCGTAGACTGGTGCCGCAGGCAAACCCGGGCGGTCGGGCCAGGCGGCGTCGAAGACGTCGAGGTCGGTGCGCATGGCGATGCCCGCCTTGTCGAGCGCCGCATGAAGCGCCTGGGCGGCCGCGATGCCGAGCACTTCGCCATCGACCGCAAGGGCGCTGCCACGGGGCAGTGCCTGCACGATCCAGTCGATGTGGTGAACGGCGGCGCCGGTGGGAATGCGCACGAGGTCGATGCCCGTGCCCGCGAGTTCGGCTTCAGCCTGCACCCAGTAACGGCTGTCGGCAAACAACGCGGCGCGGTCGGTCGTGACCACGAGCGTGCCCATGGAGCCCGTGAACCCGGAGAGCCATTGCCGCCCCTGCCAACGTTCGGGCAGGTATTCCGACAGGTGCGGATCGCTGGACGGCACCAGCACCGCCGAGACGCTGAGCTGGACGAGGGCATCACGGACACGCTGCAGGCGCAGGCGGATGGGGGAGGTGCGTTGGTCCATGGGGGAGGGTCCTGCGAATGGGGGCTGCGCGACAAATTCTAGTGTGGCGTGCAACACCACACTACGCTTGGCCGCCGGTTCCGCCGGCCAGCTTGCGGCGCACCATGTCGATGTGGCTGCGAAGCGCGTACAACTCGTCGGCGTGGCTGAGCGGGATGCTCACGTTTTCGACGCGTGTTTCGATGTCATCGAGTGCGCGCCGGAGCTCGGCTGCCGGACGGTGCCCGGCCGCGTTTTCCAACGCACGCAATTGACCGTACCAGCGGAACACGCGTGAGCGGATGCGGAATTCGTAGAGCGGTGGCACCACCCTCGACAACGGGATGAGGATGGCCACGATCGACACGAGCACCACCCACATGCGATCGATGAGATTGGCCAGCCAGAACGGCAGGTAGTTCTGCAGAAAGGGCGGCCCGTTGCGGTAGAAGCGCTCGGCTTCGGCCGCCAGCGGCCGTTCGGCACCGCGCGGCGTGGGGAAGTCGCCCTTGTGCTGGAACCAGCCTGCGCCGCCATGCACCGAACGTGCGGCTTGCATGAACAATTGAATCAGCGCCGGGTGGGTGCCCTCCCGGGCGACCAGCATCGCGGTGGGCGCGATCAGGCGCACGTCGGATGAGGGCACGTCGCCCGCCAGGTCCACCACGCCGCGGGGCAGCGTCACCGCCGTGAGGAAGGGGAAGCGGCGGGAATAGGCATCGGCCTGCGCCACGTCGAACAGCCGGATGCCTGGCGTTTGCAGCAGCATCTGCACCATCACCGATTCCGGGGCGGATGCGAATACCAGGGCATCCGTGCGACCCTCGAGGAAGTCCACCACCGCCGGCGTCTGGGGCTGGTGCAGCAGCGTGAGCGCCGACGGCTCGATGCGGTTGGCCTCGATCAGCCGGGCCATCAGGTTGGGCACGCCGCTGCCGGCCGGGCCGATGTTGACCTTCCACCCTTGCAATTGGGAGAGGCTGGTGATGGTGGGCGACTGGGTGAGCCGGCGTGCCGAATCCTCGCGGTAGAACAGCCACACCGGCTCATAGAACAGGCTGCCGAGCGACACCAGGTCATCTTCGGCCTCGACCGGCTCGCCAGGGCGTTCGGCATCCGCGCCGCCCTGGACGAAGGCGATGTCGACGCCTGAATGGTTGTCTCGCAGCAATTGCAGGTTCTGGGCGGCGCCCTCGGTGTTGCGCAGTTCGACCGTGATGCCGTGCGCCCTGAGCAGCGCGGCATAGCGGCGGCCGAATTCGGCATAGGCGCCCTGCTCGACGCCGGTGGCGAGCACGACGCGCCTGGGCGGCGTGGGGTCCAGCACCGCATAGGCCACGCCAAGCAGCACCATGGCAATCAGCACGAAAGGCCCCGCCGTGATCACGAGATCGCGGAACGACAGCAAGGTGTTGCGCAAGGCGTGGGGCATCCGGGACATGTCCGTGAGTGAAACACTCGAGGCTTGACGATACAACGCAAGCGCGTCCGTGGGGGGGCCCGGGTCCCCGGCAAAAAGCAGGGGGCGCGCAGGCAAAGCAATCAGCGTGTCGCCTCCGGGAGAGGGCGTTATCCTTTTCCTTTTGCTGCCAACCCTGTACTTTCGATGCGCCTGCTGCTGGTGGAAGATGACCGGATGATCGGTGAGAGCCTGCGTGGCGCGCTGCGCCTGGAAGGCTACGCGGTGGACTGGGTGCGCGACGTGGCCTCGGCACGCGCCACACTGGCCAGCGAGCGGTTCGACGCGGTGCTGCTCGATCTCGGCTTGCCGGCTGGCGGCCAGGGCACGGCCGACGCGGAGGGCGGCCTGGGCGTGCTGCGCGAGTTGCGGTCCCGCGAGGATCCCACGCCTGTCGTCGTGCTCACCGCCCGGGATGCGGTGGGGGATCGCGTCAAGGGCCTAGACGCCGGCGCGGACGACTACCTCGTCAAGCCGTTCGAACTCGACGAACTGTGCGCGCGGCTGCGCGCCGTGATGCGCCGCCATGGCGGCCGGGCCCAGCCTGCACTGACCCACGGCGGCGTGACGCTCGACCCGGCCACCCGCCAGGTCACCCGTGACGGTGTGCCGGTGCTCCTGTCCGCCCGTGAATTCGCGGTGCTTGAAGCGCTGATGCTGCGGCCGGGCGCACTGCTGTCGCGCGCGCAACTCGAAGACCGCCTGTACGGCTGGGGTGAGGAGATCGAGAGCAACGCCGTGTCCGTCTACGTGCACCAGCTGCGCAAGAAACTCGGGGCCGATTTCATCCAGAACATGCGCGGCGTGGGCTACTTCGTCGGCCCGGCGCCGAAGACATGAACTCCATCCGCATTCGCCTCCTCCTCGCGCTGCTGGCCATCCTCGCGGCCGCCGCGGCGGTGCTCGGCGGCTTCACGTACCACAACGTGCTCGTCGAGACCGAAGCCTTGTTCGACTACCAGCTGCGGCAGATGGCCCTGTCCCTGCGCGATCAGGGCGAGATCGACCCGAGCCAGGCCCAGGCGCTGGCCGATGGCCAACTCGATTTCGTCGTGCAGATCTGGAACGTCGACGGCCGCACCATCTACGCCACGCGCGACCACCCGAACCTGCCGTCGCGTGCGCTGATCGGGCTGGCCGAAATCAACGTCAACGGCCAGGTGTGGCGCACGTTCAGCACGGCGACGCGTGATCGCGTCATCCAGGTGGCCCAGCCCGTGGAAATCCGCAAGCGGCTCGCAGCCGATGCGGCGCTACGCAGCGTGCTGCCCTTGCTGTTCCTCGCGCCCGTGCTGGCCCTGTTCGGTTGGTGGGTCGTTGCACGGTCGCTCGCCCCGCTGAACCGGGTGGCGGCCGACGTGCGCCAACGCGATGAACATGGCCTGGCACCATTGCCCACGGACGGCCTGCCGGATGAAGTGGCGCCTTTGGTGACGGCCTTGAACGCGCTGCTCGTGCGGCTGGGCGAATCGTTCGATACCCAGCGTGCCTTCGTGGCCGATGCCGCCCACGAACTGCGTTCACCGTTGACCGCGCTGACGCTGCAGCTCAAGCTGCTGCAGCGCGCCACCGATGAGGCCAGCCGGGAGGCGGCGATCACCGCGCTCGGCGAGGGCATCGAGCGGTCCAGCCGCATGGTGGGGCAATTGCTGACCTTGGCGCGCAGCGAACCCGGCGCCGCCGCATCGCCGGTGGAGCCGCTGGACCTCGCCGAGGTGGTGCGCCAGGCGATGGTCGACACCGTGCCCTATGCCTTGTCCCGCGGATCCGACCTCGAACTCGTGGCTGACGCGCCGGTGCCGGTCACCGGCGATCGCGCTGCGCTGGGCGTGCTCGCCCGCAACCTCGCGGACAACAGTCTGCGGTATGGCCCGCCTGGCGCGCATGTGGTGGTGCGGGTGATGACGGTCGACGGCGCGCCGGTGCTGCAGGTCGATGACAACGGGCCGGGCATTCCGGCCGACGAACGCGGGCGGGTGTTCGACCGCTTCTACCGCAGAGCGAACGATGAGGGTGGCAGCGGGCTGGGTCTGGCGATTGTGCAGAGCATCGCGCGGCGCCACGGTGCCACCGTGACGCTGGGGGATTCGCCAATGGGCGGGTTGCGGGTGGTCGTGCGGTTTGTTCCGGTTGCTTGACTCGTCAAACTGTTGATCTTGTTGTTCGCTTGGCGCGGGGCTTGTTCTCTGGCGAGGCCGCGCCGGGTCTCGGCCCGGCAGCCGAGTCACTTTTCTGACGGCGCCAGAAAGGTGACCCAAAGAGGCGCTGGGAACACCAGCTTCCGCGCATTTTGCTCAGACATCATGGTCGCTGTAATTCCAACAGCCAACAGCGGGTGGCCGGACTCCTGATGCGTAGGTTGCACGCAAGCGTGCCGAGCTACATGCTGAGGACACCGCCATCAGCAACTGAAGGAGACCGGCCATGGAAGAGATTATCAAGATCCACGTAGGTCTGG
>Ga0207679_10000121_pt1 | contig 63829 bp, 49 predicted proteins | sample KBSC73metaG_FD_184320 | JGI IMG/M metagenome (GOLD analysis project Ga0207679, IMG submission 184320) | Corn rhizosphere microbial communities from Kellogg Biological Station, Michigan, USA - KBS C7-3 metaG (SPAdes) (version 2) | ecosystem: Host-associated > Plants > Roots > Rhizosphere > Soil ...
CAGGGCCCCCCCCCGGCGGTCATTCGCAAACTTTTCCTCGCAAAGTTTGCGACCGGCCAGAGGTGAGACCGGCTCCTACACCGACGAGCGGCGGCGGCGTCGCTCCCGTGCGCGCTCCCGCCGGCTCTGGCGGATCCCGAGCTCGCCCGGGGTGGGAGTCCCTTCGCGCGGAGGCTCGGTGAGGCGCGCGGTGCCGGCCGTGTCCACCGCCGGGAGCCGCACCACGAAGGTGGAGCCCTCCCCGACCTTGCTCTGCACCGAGATGCTCCCCCCGTGGCTCTTCACCAGGCGCTGGCAGATGGCGAGGCCGAGGCCGGTGCCCTTCTGCTTGGTGGTGAAGAAGGGCACGAAGATGTTGGGCTGCTGCTCCGGCGGAATGCCCGGCCCGTCGTCGGCGACGTCGATCTCCACGAACTCGCCCGAGGCGCGCAGGTCCGCGAACCGCTCCGGCCCTCGAGTCCGGACCCGGATGGTCCCGGGCGCGGTTCCCAGTGCCTGGATCGCGTTCTGCACCAGGTTGATCAGCACCTGCTTGAGCTGCTCCGGGTCGCCCTCGACGGCAGGCAGGTTCTCCCCCAGCTCCATCACCAGGGCCAGCCGCCCCGGAATCTCGTTCTGGATGAGCCGGATGGTGCGACCCACCACCTCGTTGATGTCCACGGTGCCGAAGCTCTGCTTCAGCGGGCGGGCGTAGTCGAGGAACTGGGTCACCACGCCGTTGAGGCGATTCACCTCCTCGACGATGACGTCGAGGAACTCGCCCTCCTCGCCGGCGCGGGGCCGTGGCTCCAGGCACTGGGCGGCTCCCTTGATGGCTCCCAGTGGATTGCGGATCTCGTGAGCCAGGCCCGCCGCCATCTCGCCCAGCGCGGCGAGCCGGTCTCGCTCCCGCATGCGCTCGTAGAGCTTGCTGTTCTCCACGATGGTCGCCAGGCGCTCGGCGACCTCCAGCACCATGGCGATCTCGTCGGAGGCGAAGGCCTCGGGCACCCGCTCGTCCCAGAGGTTCAGGAAGCCCACCACCCGGTCACCGCCCACCAGGGGCACGGTGAAGGCGGACTTGAGCGAGTGGAGCGCGGTCCGGGTGTCCAGCGTGCGCTTCAGCTCCTCGCGGCTCCTCCGGCCCTCGGCGGTGCGGGTCCTCATCTCGATGATCCGACGCTCGAGGTTTTCCTGGAGGAGCGCCTTCTGCCCGCTCGCGGCTGCGGAGAGCAGGCCGCGGGCGGCGGCCGCATCGAGGAAGGGAACCGGCTCGGGGCCACGGAAGTTGAGGCGCTGGAACCCCGGGCGGTCCTCGGCCAGCAGGTACACCGAGGCATGGGTCACCCGGCGGGTCTCCTCCAGCGCATCGAGGATGACCGCGGTCGCCTCCCCGGGGTCGATGACGTTCGCCAGCCGGGTCCGGAGCGCGGCGAGTGACCTGAGCAGCTCGCTCCGCTCGCGGAAGAAGATGTGGACCACCTGCGCCTCGACCTTGGCCCGCAGCGGCTCGAGCAGGATGCCGATGACGAACGCGGCGAGCACCGTGTTGAAGAGGTAGAGCGAGGTGTTCCCCTTCACCCAGGCGGTGAGCACCAGGAACACCGCGGCCAGCATCACCGCGAGCACCGTCTGGCTCGCCACCTTGCCCAGCAGCTCGTGGAGGTCCATCAGCCGCAGGCGGAGCAAGGTCTGGGCGAGGAAGAAGAGGTACAGCGTGGTCACCACCGGGCCCAGGGTGGGGAAGGGCAGGCCGAGGGTGGCGAGCCCGTCGAGGGCGGTGAAGAGCAGCGCCGCGGCCGCGCCGATGGCCAGGTAGGTGAGCCGGGCGCGCTCCGTCTTGGAGTCGCTCCGCCGCACCCGGCGCACCAGGAGCGACAGCGACAGCAGCATGGTCCCGAAGCTCCACACCGCCACCACCGCTCTGCCCACCGCCGAGGTCGCCAGCGGCGTGACCGCCACCGTCAGCCCCAGCACCACGGAGAAGATCGCCACTCGGCGCGTCGTCCGCCGCCCCTGGCTCTGCCCACCGAGGAACTCGAGGAAGAAACCGAGGGCCGCCGAGGGCATGATCGCCGCAGAGAGCAGGCGCACGCCGATCGCCACCCGCACCGGCCACCCGACGAGCCCACCGGAGAGGAAGACGCTCCGGAGGAAGTCCGAGAGGTAGAAGGCACCGGCGCCGAACGCGAAGACCGCGTAGGCGGTCAGCACCCGAGCGCGGCCGGAACGCAGCACCAGCGACAGCCCGAGGGCGGTGGCCACGATGCTGGCCAGCAGTGTGGTCTGGGTACGGATGTCCATCGGTCGGACGCCAGGCCAAGTCTAATCCCCAATGGTTGCGTGCGGTGGGCGGACCCTTCACACTCCCGGGGGCCCGCCCGGCCCCCCGTGCTCCTCTCGCTCGTCGCCCTCCTTTTCGCCGCAGCTCCCGAGACCTCCCCGGCCACCCCCACCGAACCCGCCCCGGACGTGGAGCAGGGCCTCGTCCCGGACGACGTGGCCGAGGTCTGGAACCCGGCGTTCCCCTCCGGGCCGGCGACCGCTTCCCCTCCACCGACCGGCCGGCGCGTCGCGCTCCGGACGCTCGATCCGGTGTTCACCGGCGAGCTGGCGACGGCGCGTGCGGAGTTCGAGGCTGGACGGTACGACCGCACGGTCCAGCTCCTGGCGAAGGCCAAGGACACGCCGCCAGTCCGGTATCTGCGGGCGCTCGCGCAGCTGCGGGTGCGTCCATCGGCGGCACCGGCGGCGGAGCTGGAGGCCCTGGCCACCGAGCTGCCCGCGATCGCGGACCGGTGCCGGCTGCAGGCGGGGCTCGCTCGCGAGGAGCTCGGTGAGCTCGCCGCCGCGAGCCGGCTCTTCTCGGCCGTCCCACCCACCTCGCGCGTCTACCCCGATGCCCGGTTCGGGCTGGCCCGGGTCCTCCGCCGGCAGGGGGAGCTCCGGGCCGCCGGCGAGGTGCTCACTCCGCTCGCCCGGGGCGCCTCCCCGCTGTGGGGCCGCGACGTGGCGGCGGAGGCCCTGGTGACACAGGCAGACCTCGCCCGCGCGCGGCGAGATGGCGAGGCCGAGCGGCAGGCGCTGCTCGCCCTCTGGAGCGGTCACCCCCGCTCGCTGCTCGCGGCGCAGGCGGAGCGGCGGCTGGGGAAGGCCACGCTCACCGTCCCGGCGACGGTCGCGCGTGCCGAGGCGCTGGTGGAGCTCCACCGCAACCGGCAGGGACTGGAGACCGTCCGCCCGGTGCTCCCGCGGCTGAAGGTTCCCGATCCGCTGGCCTGTCGTGCGCGACTCGTGGAGGGTCGGGCGCTGCGCAAGGAGCGGCGTCACTCCGAGGTCCCCGACGTGCTCCAGCCGGTGGTGCGCAGCTGCACCGACCAGGATCTCCGGGTTCGCGCGATGTACCTCCTCGGCACCTCGGAGGCGGTGGTCGCCCCGGCCTCGGCGGTGAAGACATTCGACGCCCTGGCGAAGGAGTTCCCGGAGAACCCTCTGGCCGACGACGCGCTGTTCGTCGCCGCGGATCTGCTCGCCCAGGACGGTGACACCGCCGGGGCGCTCCTCCGCCTGGATCGCATCGCCGAGCGGTATCCGGAGGGCGATCAGCTGGGGGAGGCGCTCTTCAAGGCGTTCTGGCTCCGGCAGCGTGCCGGGGACGGGAAGGGCTCGCTCGCCGCGCTCGCCGCGCTGGAGACGGCGCGCGCCTCCGCGGAGGAGACGTACGACGTGGAGCGGGCGCGCTACTGGCGCGGCCGCGTGCTGGACCAGCAGAAGCGCACCGACGAGGCCGTGCACCTCTGGGAGGCGCTGGCCGTCGACCATCCCGGTACCTACTACGGGCTCGTTGCGCGCGAGCGGCTCGCCGAGCGGGACCCGGTGCGCGCATCGCGGGTCGCCGCGCGGCTGGCGATGATTCCTCCGGCGGCTCCGCCCACCGAGCTCGATGCCGGAACCCTGCTCGAGGACCCGCACTTCCTCGCCGGGGTGCAGCTGCTCCGGCTGGGCTTCAACGACGCAGCCTCCTCCGAGCTCCTCGCCGCCCGCCGCGCCGGCCAGCCGCCGGAGGCTCAGCGATTGCTGGTGGAGGCGCTCGCCCGGACTGGCGACGTCCGCTCCGCGCACGGGGTGGCCCGGCTCGTGCTGCGGCGGGACCTCAGCGGCCCGGTCGCGCCGGGGGTGCGCGACCTCTGGGAGATCGCCTATCCGGATGCCTTCCGGGAGCTGGTGGTGCGCCACACCCGTGGCTCGCCGGTGGAGCCGGAGCTGCTCCAGGCACTCATGCGCGAGGAGAGCGCGCTGGACCCGCGGGCGCTGTCCTGGGCCGGGGCCGTGGGCCTCACCCAGCTGATGCTTCCCACCGCCCGCGAGGTGGCGAGGTCCCTGCGCCTGCGGGCCCCCAGCGCCGAGCAGCTGCAGAACCCCTCGACCAACATCCAGCTCGGGGCGGCCTACCTCGGGCGACTGCTCCAGCGCTTCGACGGGAACGTGGCCCTGGCGCTGGCCAGCTACAACGCCGGCGAGGGCGCGGTGAGCCGCTGGCGAGCGGCCCGGCCGGAGGCCGAGCTGGACCGGTGGGTGGAGGAGATTCCCCTCTCCGAGACTCGCGGCTACGTGAAGCGAGTGCTGCGCAGCTGGAACACCTACCGGCTCCTCGGTGGGCGGCCGCTGCCGGGGGTGCTGAAGACCACCGCCCCGGCGGCGCCGCGCGCGGAGCGCGAGCGGTGAGCGACGGCGGCCTTCCGGCCGGAACCCGGGACCGGCTGCGCGCACTGCCCTCGGTCGAGGCGGTGCTGGTCTCGGAGGCCGGCCGGGCGGCGCTGCAGATCCACCCCCGGCCGCGGGTGGTGGAGGCCATCCGGAGGGTGCTGGCACTGCTCCGCGCGCGAATCCTCCAGGGCGAGGCGGCGAGCTTCTCCTCCGACGCGCTCGGACCGGCGCTGGTGGCGCTCGCCACGCCCGGCCTGCGGCCGGTGCTCAACGCCACCGGGGTGGTGCTGCACACCAACCTCGGCCGGGCGCCGCTCGCGCCCGAGGCGCTGGCCCGGGTCCAGGCGGTGGGCCGGGGTTACTCCAATCTCGAATTGGATCTGGAGTCCGGCGAGCGGGGCTCGCGGTTTGCCCCGCTGCTCGAGCCGCTCCGGGCGCTGACCGGTGCCGAGGACGCGATCGTGGTGAACAACTGCGCCGCGGCGACGCTCCTGGTCCTCACCGCGCTCGCCGAGGGGCGGGAGGTGGTGGTCTCCCGGGGCGAGCTGGTGGAGATCGGTGGCGGGTTTCGCGTGCCCGACGTGATGCGGCAGTCGCACGCGACCCTGGTGGAGGTGGGGACGACCAATCGCACCCGCCGCGCCGACTACGAGCGGGCGCTTTCGCCGGCCACTGCGCTGGTGACCAAGGTACACCGGTCCAACTTCGCCCTGGTGGGCTTCACCGAGGAGACCACGGTCGAGGAGCTGGCCCGGCTGTGTCAGCCGCGCGGAGTGCCGCTGTTCGTGGACGCCGGCAGCGGGCTGCTCGACCCGCTGGACCTGCCGGGCGCCCCGGCCGAGCCCACCATGCGAGGGCACGTCGAGGCTGGCGCAGACCTGGTGGCGTTCTCGGGGGACAAGCTGCTCGGGGGCCCGCAGGCCGGCATCGTGGTGGGCCGTGCCTTCTGGGTCTCCCGCCTCCGCGCGCATCCGCTCGCCCGGGCCCTGCGGGTGGACAAGCTCACCGTCGCCGCGCTCGAAGCCACGCTCCGGATGGTCCAGGAGGGTCGGGGGGACGAGGTTCCCGCCCGCGCCCTCGCGCTGGCGTCCGAGCCGGTGCTCCGCGCCCGGGCGGATGTGCTCCGGCAACGCCTCGCCGAGGGAGGGGTGGACGCCCGGGTCGTTCACGTGGAGGGGCAGGTGGGAGGGGGAACGCTCCCCCTGGCCCGGCCGCGCTCCTGGGCGTGTGTCCTGGACGGGGACGCAGAGGCGCTGGCCGGGCGGCTGCGCGCCGGAGAGCCCTCGGTGGTGGGCCGGATCGAGGAGGGGCGCCTGGTGCTGGACGTCCGGTGCATCGATGACCCGGACCTCACCCGTCTCGCCGCGGCCGTGGTCGCCGCACGTGCGGTGCTTCCTGGCGCCTAGGTCGGAGTCCCCACTAGAATCCCTGGGCTGGCGACCCTCCGCCGAACGTGAAGCGCTACGGCCTCAACAATGTGGTGGAGCTGACCCGGCCCCGGCCACGACCAGACGAGCTGTCCGGGGGGCGTCGTGCGCGGCGCATCGTCGCCGTGGGCGGAGGCAAGGGCGGCATCGGGAAGTCGCTGGTGTCGGCCAATCTCGGGATCGCGCTGGCACGCGGGGGGCACCGGGTCACGCTGGTGGACGTCGACCTCGGAGGCGCCAACCTCCACACCTGCCTCGGCATCAACCAGCCGCAGGGCACGCTCTCCGACGTGGTGACCAAGGGCACCCGCATCGATGCGCTTTCCGCGCCGACCGGCATCGAGAACCTGAGCCTGGTCTCCGGGGCGATGGACGCGCTCGACGCCGCCAATCCCCGCGCTCCGGCCCGGACGCGGCTGGTGGAGCAGCTGCAGACCCTGGACGCGGACTATCTGGTCCTGGATCTCGGGGCCGGCACGTCGCTGCACACCATCGACTTCTTCCTCCTCGCCGACCACGGAGTGCTGGTCCTCCTCCCCGAGCCCACCTCGGTGGAGAACGCGTACCGTTTCCTGAAGGCGGCGCTGTTCCGGCGGCTGCAGCAGACCGCGCAGGCGCTGGGGGTTGCCCAGCTGGCGGAGGCAGCGCTCGGAAGCCAGGGGAGCGCGATGCGCACTCCGGCCGAGGTGGTCGGCGCGGTGGCGGAGGAGAACGCCGACGCCGCCGCCCAGCTGGAGCGATCGCTGCGCGACTTCCGGGTGAAGCTGGTGGTGAACCAGGTCCGCTCCCCGGCGGATCAGGGCGTGGGACGGGCGGTGGTGGCGGCGTGGAAGAAGTTCTTCGGGCTGGACATGGATTTCCTGGGGGCCATCGCCTACGACGATTCGGCGTGGCAGACGGTCCGGAAGCGCCGGCCGATGCTGGTGGACGCGGCGGGGTCGACGGCGTCGGTCAACGTCACGTCGGTGGCCGAGGCGCTGGTCGCGCTCGACCGGCCGAGGTCCACCGGCCGATGACAGTGACGGAGGAGCCGACGCTCTACGACGTGCTGGAGGTCGACCCGGCGTCGTCCATCGAGGAGCTGCGGGCGGCCGTGGAGCGAGCCCGCGAGACGTACGGGACGGAGTCGCTCGCCGTCTACGCCCTGGTGGACGAGGAGCAGCTCGGCGAGCTCCGGGCCCGGCTCGACGAGGCCGAGCAGGTGCTGCTCGATCCCGCGCGCCGCGCGACCTACGACCGGTCGATCGGCCGCATCGGTCCGGCGACGCTCTGGGCCGAGGACGACGAGGACGAGAACGCCCCGCCGCTTCCGCCGATCCAGCCGGGACCGCACGCCCGGTCCGAGTGGCTCGAGGCGGATGATGGGGTCGAGGTGGAGGAGGAGGAGAAGGAAGCGGAGCCGCCCCGCCAGCAGGCTCTGGCGCTGGAGGTGCCCGCGGCCTCCCGTGTCTTCGGGCGAGCCCCCGGGAGGCAGCCGACTCCCGAGCACACGACCGAGCCCGGGGAGCGCTCCGCGCAGCCCGAGGCGCTCCTCAGCGGCGACTGGGCCGCCGCGGTCCCCGGCGACCAGGCCACCCGACCCGTGCAGGAGCCAGCCGTTCCCGTCGCGCGGGAGAAGCGGACCTCCGTTCCTCCGCCGCAGGTCCCGGACCGAACCGGCACCGGCATCGAGGAGGAGACCCCGACGGAACGCACCGGGCTGCCTCCGCCGCTCGGGCTGCGGTTCAGACCCGCTCCTCAGCCGCTCCCGGCCGAGCCGGTCTTCGTGGAGCCGGTGACGCCGCCTCCGGCCCCGCCGCCCGTCGGCGCCAGCCCCCCGGAGCTCCCGACCCGGCCTCGCGAGGGCAAGGTGAAGCTGGACATTCCGTCGGACGCCGAGTTCAACGGCGAGCTGCTGCGCCGGGTGCGCGAGTCGTACGGGCTGTCGCTTCAGCAGGTGGCGGAGCGCACTCGCATCACCCGCATCCACCTGGAGAACGTGGAAGCGGATCGGTATGACCGGCTCCCGGCGACGGTCTACCTTCGTGGCATCCTGGTGAACCTGGCCCGCGAGCTGCGGCTCGATCCGGCCCGGGTGAGCAAGACTTACCTCCTCGCTTCCCAGCGCGCGCATGCGCGGGGGTCGTGAGGAGCTGGAGGACTGACCGATGACCGACGAAGAGCGAACGAAGGCGCTGCGACTTGCCCGGGCGATTTCCTCCGACATCTCGCTCTACAACGAGCAGAAGATCATCAAGGGAATCGAGCAGGACAACCTTTTCGACGTGCTCAAGGAGGAGCTCGACGAGGGGCGGGACCTCTACCGGAGCCGGGTGAGCCCGGAGGTTTACACGACCACCAACTTCTTCGATCGCGCGGTGGTGGACATCATCGTGCGCGGCAAGGGGCACGTGCGATCGAAGATCTGGTGACCGCGCTCCGGGGGCGTGCGGCGTCGCCCTGACCATCGATGAGGATCGGAGAAGGACCTTGGATCGCGAGAGGTCGCGCTCAGGGAATGGGGGCGGCGGGGTCATTCATCGGTTCACCGTCGGTTCGGCGCTCCGGGGTGATCGGCTCGACCGGGCCATCGCCTCCACCCTCCCGGAGCTCAGCCGCTCGCGGGTCCAGGCTCTCCTGGAAGCTGGACGCGTCCTCGTCGATGGTCGCCCCGGTCGCCCCGCTCTCCGTCTCAAAGGAGGGGAGTCCCTCGAGGTCTCCGTCCCGCCTCCGGAGCCGGCGATCCCCCAGCCCGAGGATCTCCCGATCACCGTCCTGCACGAGGACCGCGATCTCCTGGTGCTCGACAAGCCGGCGGGCCTCGTCGTCCATCCGGCTGCCGGGCACGCCCGAGGGACGCTCGTCAACGCGCTCCTCCATCACCTCTCGGGCCTGTCCGGCGTGGGAGGCGTGCTCCGGCCGGGCATCGTCCACCGCCTGGACAAGGAGACCTCGGGCTGTCTCGTGGTGGCGAAGAACGACGCGGCTCTCCAGGCGCTGCAGCGCGAGTTCCAGGCGCGCACGGTGGAGAAGACCTACCTCGCGCTGGTGCACGGCCACCCGCCGCCGAGCGGGCGGCTGTCCACGCTCCATGCTCGCCACCCAGGCGATCGGAAGCGCTTCACCGCCCGGACGAAGAAGGGCAAGCCCGCGGTCACCACCTGGCGGGTCCGGACCCTGCTCCACGGCGCGGCCCTGATCGAGGTCGGCCTGGAGACGGGGCGCACCCACCAGATCCGCGTCCACTTCTCGGAGATGGGTCATCCACTGCTCGGTGACCTTCTGTACGGCGGGACCCGGAAGGGCGACACCCGGGTCAAGGCCGTGCAACGACAGCTCGGACGCCACGCTCTCCATGCCTGGCGGCTCGTCTTTGCCCACCCGCGCACGGCAGATCCGGTGCGCTGCGAGGCGGCCATCCCACCGGACCTCTCCCGGGCCATCGACGCGCTGTCGGGCCCCGGCTGACCATCCGAAGGGCGGCCCCTCTCCCCGGGGTCGCGCGCGCCCCGCGGCCGTGGGTTGACCCGAGGGCGGGTCAGGCAAGCATGCGGATTCCGGGGAGCCTCGTCCGGCGCGTGCGATGCAACTGGAGCGTGCCGAGCGAGGAGAGGAGTGGTTGGTGGTGCTGAAGTGGATCCGGTCACGACGCCCGAAGCAGGAGGAGCCGGCCGGAGAGCATTGCTTCGAGTGCCGCACCCTGCTCCCGGACGGAGCGGAGGAGCGGCGCGCGTCCGGTGCGGTGCTTCTCGACAGGGTGGGTTGGTTCTGCGCCCTCCGCTGCGAGCAGCGGTATCGATTCCGTTTCCGGCTCCAGCCCTCGCGGCCCCCGTCACCTGACAGCTCGCCCGTGGCGCCGGCGCCCACTCCCTCGAGCACGGTCCAGGTGGTGCACGCGGTGTCTTCACCGGAGGAGCTGCTCGCCGCGATCCGGGAGCGCCGGCGCCGGGCACTCCGCAGCGCCTGAACGCCGGTCGCGCCGTGCACGGCCCGGGGTCAGAGCCCGGTGACCGATAGCGCTCCCTGCTGCCGTCGCGACAGGACCTTCACCGGAGGAATTGCCAGGACGCGCATGAAGACCTTGAGGAGCTCCGGGTCGAACTTGTGCCGCAGCTCGCTCCACATGAGCATCATCGCCACCTCGGGCCCGTAGGCGTCGCGAAACGGCCGCTTGCTGGTGAGGGCGTCGAACCCGGCGGTGATGGCGATGACCTTCGCGTAGAGCCCCAGAGATGACTTGGGGATGATCATCTGGATGTTGCCCCGGGCGTCGCGCACCGCGGTCCCGAAGTCGCTCTTGTACTCGAGCGTGGTCACCACCCGGTGCAGCGTGGTGCGGGTGAACCCCTTCTCCAGCAGGACGTTCCGGACCGAGATCAGCGGCGCGCGCGCGATCAGGCTCCGCTCCTCCGCGGTGAGCCCGCCCCGCTTGCCGGCCAGCTCGTCGGGGATGGTGGCCATCCCCACGTCGTGGAAGAGCGCGATGAACCCCAGGTCCCGGAGCTGCGCCTTGGTCAATCCCAGCTCCACCCCGAACACGATCGAGAGGAGACAGGTGTTCACCTGGTGGAACACCAGGTACTCGGACTCCTGGCGCATGGTGGTCATGCCCAGGAAGTGCACCTTGGCGTCGTAGCAGATGTCGACCAGGTCCTGGACGATGCGCAGCGCACGGGCCGCCATCATCGGCGTTCCCCTCCGCACCGAGTCCAGGTACTTGGAGATGAAGAAGACCGCGCGCGCGTAGACGGTGATCGCGTACTTCTTGCGGTCGACCTTCTCCGCGTCGTCGAGCTTCTCCTTCTCCAGCTTCTCCCGCAGCTTGCTCCAGCGGGAGATCTTGATCGCCAGGAGCTTGCGCCTGGCCAGGCCCTCCTCGTCGGGCAGGTCCGTCGTGTCCTTGGCGAAGATCCAGACGAAGTTCTTCAGCTCGGCGATCTGCACCGGCTTGGCCAGGGTGAAGCCGCCCACGTCCTTGGCCCGCATTTCCTCGAGCAGGTAGCGGATGTTCTCCACCGCGTTGAGCTCGACCTTCACCAGCATGTTGTTGACGTAGAACGAGCTCTTGATCCCCACCAGGTCGAAGCGGCCCTCCCGGGAAATGATGAGGTTCAGGGTGTCCTGGAGCGAGATCAGCGGGCGCTCGAAGACCGCGTTGTCCGGGTCGTACATCTTCGCCGAGCGCACCAGCATGTAGAGCGTCGACAGCACCGAGCGCGACAGCTGCTGCAGCTTCTCGGAGTGGTCCCGGCCGAACTCCAGGACGCTCTCGTCTCCGGCGCCGCTGATCCTGAGGTTGTCGGCCACTAGTGCCTCGACCGGGGTGTAGTGAGCATAGCGAGACGGCAGAGACCGAAGCGAGACGGCGCACACGAGGGACGAGCAGCGGAGGCGTGCCGCGTGGCACGTCGAGCGGCGCAGGGCCGAGTCTGCGCGTCGCAGCAAGAGGATCGGCCGTCGAAGCGGTCAGTATACCCCGGTCGAGGCACTCAGGATGTCTCCGGGGGGGCGGCGTCCCCGAAGAGCTTCCGCCGCGTCTCGGCCAGTGCGCGGCGGGCGGCCACCAGCACCTCGGAGGGCTGGCCGCGGTCCTCCACCACCGACTGCAGCGCCTTGTAGGATTGGATGGACTGCACTCCGGCGAGCCCGTGGACCGCGAGCAGCTTCTCCTCGAGCACCCGGGAGCGGTTCCACAGCTGCGCCTTCTCCGCGAGCAGCTGCGTCATCCAGGAGAGCGCGATCGGAAGCCCGGTGCTTCCCAGCGCCGTGTAGAACGCGGCCTTCTCCTCGGGGCTGCGCTTCTTGAACTGGCTGCCCTTCACCACCGCGACCAGCTCCTGGTAGGCCTGTTCGCGATCGTACTCGGGGAGCAGCCGCGCCGCCTGGACCCGCACCTGCGCGTTCTCGTCCTTGAGCGCCTGGGCGATGAGCCGGCGAGACTCGACGCTTCGTCCGCGGGCGATGGTGCCCATCACGTCCAGCCGCACCGCGAGGTTCCGGTGCTTGAGCACCCGGCCGAAGAACTGCATCCGATCGGGGTGCTGGGCACGCTCGAGCACGTAGACCATGTCCCGCACCGTCATCGGCCGCTCGGAGGAGAGCCGCTGGATGATCGGGGTGGCGTTGGCCCTGCAGAACTCCGCGATCACGTCGCAGAGCACGAGGCGATGCTCGGGCGCGTCCAGGGTCTCCAGGACGTCGAGGAGGGTGGGCAGGGTGCTCGGCTGGAGCGAGGAGAGGTACCGGCCGATGTCCGCCAGCACGTGGGGACGGGCGGTCCGCAGCACGTCCGCCACCCGGACCAGCCGCTGCTCCTCGCCCATCTTGTCCACGAAGGTCGCCTTGAGCCGCCGGATGCCGCTCATCCCCGGGCGGTCCTCCATGGCGCGGAGCTTGAGGACGATCTGGTTGATGATCGCGAAGTCCTCCTGGAGAAGCAGCGCGTCCAGGAGCTGGAGGAACATCTCCCCCAGCAGCTCCGGGTCGTCCACGCCCGCCTCCGCCACCTGGAAGATGGAGGAGACGAGCTTGGGGAAGAGACGGCTGTGCTCTTCCTCGGCGACCTCCTTCTGCAGCTTGGCCTTGAGCTCGTCGGTGGCCGTCAGTCCTGCAATCACCGCGCCGCGGACCTGCTCCACCCCATCCAGCTTCAGCTCCAGATCCTCGGCGGTCACCCGCGCGAAGCGGAGGTAGTCCTCGGAGTGGCTGCGCAGCCGCGAGTACAGGTACTCGACGATCTTGTCGACCGCGACCTGCACCTCCTCGTCGGAGAACCCGTCGACCTTGAACCCCTCGACCACCACGTATTCCAGGTTGTCCAGCGGCGACCGCCAGAGCTGGGCCACCGTGTCCTCGCCCTGCTTCTCCACGTCGCTCAGCGCGACCAGGGTGAAGGTGAGGAGCTCGTCCGGGCGCAGCCCAGGGCGGAAGATGAACTGGCGGATCCCGTCGCGCCAGAACTTGAAGGGAAGGGGAGTGTCCTCGGCGAAGAGCGACTGCTCGAAGAGGTGGAAGTTCTGCTGCTCCACCTTGAAGATCAGCGGACCGAACCTCTCGGTGTACTGCTGGACCGCCTCGTGCGCCTTGGAGAGATACTCGGCGTACCGGGCCTCGTTGTGCCGGTACATGCCGATCTGCTTGATGCCCTTGAGCAGATGGAAGGCGAACGCCTTCGCCAGCTCGAGCCGCTGCCGGTTCTCCGGGTCGGCGAGCGGATCAGGGGCGGTCTCGGCATCCGTTGCGGCAGTCAACGGAGCGCGAGTCTAGACCGGATGAGGTCCGTCCGCCTCCCGGGTCCGGAGCGCCACCCGGCCCAGGTACAGCGCCAGAAGACCGAACAGGACGAGCCCCAGGGCGATCGATGCCACCGGGTGCGCCCGCGGCGAGTCCCCCACCGCCTCGAGCATCCGGGGAATCCACCCCGGACGGCCAGCCAGACGAGCGGGCACGTCCAGCGCGTCGATCCACGATCCCCCCGCGGGGATGCGCAGCAGATTGATCACCACCCCTGCGAGCGAGCCCCCGGCGATGTACCCCGAGGCGAGCAGGGTCCCCGGACTGGCGTCCGACTCGGCGCCGGCGCGCCGCCGATCGACCCACCAGCGCACCAGGCCGCCCACGAAGAGGGGCGCGGTCGTGGACACCGGCAGGTACACCCCCACCGCGAACGGAAGAGCCGACACGCCGGACATCTCCAGCATCAGCGCCAGGGCCACCCCGAGGAGCACCAGGTCCCAGGGCAGCTTCCGGGTGAGGATTCCGTCGATGATCAGCGAGAACAGCCGCGCCTTCGGAGCCTCGTAGCGGCTGAGCTTCACACCATGGACCTCGGTCACCCGGCCGCCGATGGCCGGGTCCACCACGTACTCGATGTTGCCCGCCGCATCGCTGAGGTACTTCCCGGTGGGGATGGCGGCATCGTTCCGGACGAAGCCCACCTGGAGTCGCCGCTCGGTCGGCTCGCCCACCCCGCCGATCGCTCCCAGGGTGGTGCGGGTGAGGAGCGGCTCGCCAGACTGCTCCGCGTGTGAGCGTACCTCTTCGGAGGCGAGGCTCGACGCGCTCACGTCGGTCCGGAAGGTGCGGATCGCCACGGGCTCGGCCGTTCCATCGAGCCGGACCTCCAGCCCGCGTCCCCAGAGCTGAGCCGCCAGCTCTGCGCCGGTGAGCGTTCCGGGCGCCAGCGCTCCCCTGAGCGGGGTGAAAGGGAACTCGCGCTGCACGACCTGTTCGTCGGTCGGATGGGTGACCCGCACGCCTGGGTGACTCTCCGGCACGATGGCGGTTCCTCCCCGGTTGACCGCCGCCAGCACCGGGCCGATGAACAGTGCCGAGGTCACCACCCCGATGAAGAGCGCGATCTGCTGCCGGCTGGGCGTGGCCCCCACCAGCTGCGCGGTCTTGAGATCCTGCGCCGTGGTGCCGCCGTTGCTCGCCGCGATGGAGACGATGGCCGCGGTGGTCAGGGCCATGAATCGATCCTGGGGAGAGGTCCACCCGAGGAGGAGGTAGAGCAGGCAGGTGGCGAGAAGCGTGGCGACGGTCATCCCGGAGATCGGATTGGATGAGCTCCCGATCTCTCCGGTGATGCGCGCGCTCACCGTGACGAAGACGAATCCCGCCACCAGGATCACCACCGCGGAAAGCAGATTCACCTGAAGCGGGGGGGCGAGCCAGATCGCGACGAGCAGGATCGCCGAGCCGCCGATCACCACGCTGATCGGCAGGTCCCGCTCGGTCCGGTCGATGGCCACCACCTCCCCGCGCCGCGAGGCGCGGAAGGCGCGGAGGCCTCGCCGGAACGCCTCCACGATGCTCGGCAGAGAGCGCACCAGGCTGATGACGCCTCCGGCCGCCACCGCCCCCGCGCCGATGTACAGCACGTACGCGCGGTGGATCTCGTCCGGGCCCATGTCGCGGATGAGAGTTCCCTCCGGCGAGAGCAGCGGGGTGCTCAGGCCCTCGCCGAAGAAGTGAATCATCGGGATGAGCACCAGCGAGGCAAGCACCCCTCCGGCGAAGGTGATCCCCGCGATCCGTGGGCCGATGATGTAGCCGACCCCGAGAAGCTCGGGGCTGATCTCCATCGACATGGACGCACCCGGGAATCCGTGGCGGACCGTGGCACCGCCCGGGAGGCGCTCCACCCAGCCGAGCAGCCCGCCCACGATCTCCCGCCAGAGGCGGAATGCCGCGTAGGCGATCTTGTACCCCACGCCGATGAGCAGCCCGGTGACCACCAGGCGCGCCATGCTCCCGCCGCGCTCGCCCGCCTCGAGCACCTCCGCGCAGGCCGTGCCCTCCGGGAAGCGCAGGTTGGCGTGCTCCTCCACCATCAGCCCGTGGCGGAGGGGAATCATCATCAGCACGCCCAGGATGCCGCCGAGCAGCGCGACGAGCAGGGCGTGCATCAGGTCCAGGTCGTAGCCCATGAACAGGAGGGCCGGCAGCGCCGTGGCGACGCCAAAGGCCAGCGACTCGCCCGCCGAGCCGGTGGTCTGGACCATGCAGTTCTCGAGCACGCTGGAGCGGCCGAGGATCCGGAAGACGGCGATGGACAGCACCGCCACCGGAATGGAGGCCGAGACGGTCAAGCCCACCTTCACCGAGAGGTAGACCGAGCTCGCGGCGAACATCACCCCCAGCACGCTGCCCAGCACGAGGCCGCGGACCGTGAGCTCCCGCGGCATCGGAGCGAGCGGCACGTCGGGTGCGACGGTCGCTCGGGCGTGGACGGGGTCGTTCATCCGGGCAGGGCGCCCGTTCTACCCGAGGACGGCAGAAAGACAACGGGCCCCGGAGGCGCTGCCTCCGACGCCCGTGACCGAACGAGGAAATGGCACCGGGGAGGTTAGGCGGCGAGCTCCGGCTCCACCTCGGCGATCAGCGTGGCCAGCTCGGCCTTCAGCTTGTCCTTGGCGCGGATCTCCAGCTGGCGGGCACGCTCGCGGCTGAAGCCGAAGTGCTCACCGAGCTCCTTGAGCGTCATGGGGCGCTCGTTCATCACCCGCTGCTCGATGATGAAGCGCTCCCGCGGGTCCAGACGGGTCAAGGCGGTGCGAACCCGGGCGTTGATCATCCCGGCCTCTTCCTTGTCCGCGACCTCCTCGTCCTGACCCGCTGCGGAAGAGGCCACGAAGTCCACGTGGGTGCTGCTTCCGTCCTCGCCCATCGGAGCGTCGAGCGACAGATCCCGCCCACCCATCCGCTGTTCCATCTCGCGGACCTCGGTGGGCTTCACCCGCAGGCGCCGGGCGATCTCCTCCACCGGGATGGCGCCGTCGCCGGAGTTGTACTTCTCCAGCTCGCGACGGGTGCGGGCCAGGCTGAAGAAAAGCTTCCGCTGGGCCTGGGTGGTTCCCAGCTTCACCAGCGACCAGGACTTCAGGATGTAGTTCTGGATGTAGGCCCGGATCCACCAGACGGCGTAGGAGATGAGGCGGATGCCCTTGTCGGGGTCGAACTTCTGTACCGCCTTCATCAGCCCGATGTTCCCCTCCTGGATGAGGTCGGACATGCGGATGCCGTAGGAGCGGTACTCGTAGGAGACCTTCACCACGAAACGGAGGTTGGCGGTCACCAGACGGTGCCCGGCCTGGAGGTCACCTTTCTTGAAGCGACGGGCCAGCTTCTGCTCCTCCTCGACCTTCAGGAGCGAGTAGCGGTTGATCTCCGTGAGGTAGAGCGACAACGAACCCGGGCTGACGGAGTGATCGGAGGCGAGCTGCATTCTGGACGTCTCCAAAGATTTCGGGGTTGCGACGACGCCAGGTGAATGAGCAAGGTGGGTGCCACCTGGGGCCGCCCGAACCCGGCGGAATCACGTCACCGGTTGACGCGGTCGGTCCGGAAGTCTGTAGAAACGCCAGGCGTGGCGAGCACCCCGCCCGGCCTTCCAGCACCCCGTGTTCACTGCCTCGGCGGCTCGATCTCCCGCCCCGGGGAGGGGGGCACGCGCGGTGGCCCGGGTGGCTCCGGTTCCTCCGGGTGGCGGCGGGCCGGCTGCACCTCGGGGGTGCTCTGGCCGGGCATGTCCTCGGTCCCGGTGTACGGGCGGATCTCCGGCGCGGGCACCGTCGGCAGGTCGGGGGGAGGGGTCTGGGGCCTGGGAAGATCGGGAGGCGTGGTCACGCCCGGGACGTTGGGCGTCGAGGGCCGCGAGCGGAAGGGGCATCCGGCCCCTGGAGCGCCCGCCGCGCCTGCCTGAGCAGGCGGCGGCCCTCCCCGGGGAGCAACGGTTGGCGGCCAAAGCGCGCCTCGCGGTAACGGGCGATCCCCTCGCGCACCGGCCCCAGCTCGGCCTCGCCCACCCGCGCACCATCGAGCCAGCCCTTCGGGCCGAGGCGGCCACGGCGCCGGAGGAGCCGGAACAGCCTGCGCCCGAGCTCCGCCGGGTCGTTCGTGGCGGCCCGCCGGCCGATGAGCACCGCCACCAAGAACGCCGCCGAGAGCACTGCCAGGGCCACGGCGACCCCCTCGTCCGGCCTTCTTGCCGTGGGAGGCGCCGACTCCGGCGTCTCCCGGAGGCTCCAGCGCACGCGCTGCACCAGCCGGCTCTGATCGGACAGCGAGTACTCCACGACTCGATCGAGCCAGCGGATCTGCAGCGCCTCCCAGCGGGCGAGGAGCCAGCCGGCGAGCCCGATGCCCGCCGCGGAGCGGTGCTGTGGCGGGGTGGCGTCGAGCCGGAGCACGTACCCGTCGACCTCCGCCTCGACCCAGGCGTGCGCATCTCCGGCGCGGACCAGGTACTCGCCCGCAGCACGCTCCCCGCCGTGGAATCCCACCACCACCCGAGCGGGGATCTGCCGCGTCCGGAGCAGCACCACGAGCGCGGTGGCGAAGTCCTCGCAGTGTCCTGCTCGTCGATCGAAGAGGAAGTCGGCCAGTGGGTCCTTGACCCGGCCGGGGAGCTCCAGCGTGTAGGAGTAGCGGGACTGGAGCGCGCGCTCGATCTGCCGCGCGATGGCCCGGTCTCCCACCGCGCCTTCGGCGAGGGCCTCGGCCAGGGCCGGGATCCGTGGGTCCAGAGCCTTCGGCAGCTGCAGCCGGCGCGCTCGCTCGGCAGGACTCTCGGAAAGGACTCGCCCTCGCTCCATGGCGCTGAAGGCGCGGTACGTGACGTGCTCGGAAGGGCCGACGAGCCGCACCTCGCGATCGCCGGAAGAGTAGATCTCGGTACGGATACTGAACGTCGTCTGGTGCGACTCGGCATCGCCGAACCGGATGGGCGCGTCGAGCGCGACCAGGGTCCGGCTCCCGTAGGCCGGGAGCAGGTCGATCTCCTGGCGCACGAGGTTCGCGCCGATCGGCCCCAGCACCACTTGCCGGGAAGGTCCGCCGCGCGTCCCCGCGGTGGACCACTGGACTCCGTCGAAGGCGTCGAACCGCCGACCCACCCAGTAGGCGTCGAGCTGGTCGGTCCCGGGGTCCGGGTCGATGCGCGCCCGGAAGACCACCCGGGGGTTGGACTTGAGGAGTCCAGTGCCTCCCAGCCGCAGCCCGTCGGCGAAGCCGGTGGTGGCGCCGCCGAGCGAGGCGCCTGCACGTCGAGCTCCAACGTTCCAGGAGAGCCGGGGGAAGAGGAGGAACAAGGCCAGCGCCCCCCCGAGCGACAGCATGACCCCCACACCCAGCGGCCGGAGCACGCGTCCGGTCGGCGGGAGCGCACCGCCGGGGACCTCCGCCACGACCCAGAGCCCCTGCGTGAGCACGGCCAGCACCGCGTAGACGACGAGACACAGCGCGAACAGCAGATCCGCGCTCAGCACTGCGCCGCCGGCGATCATCAGAAGTGAGACCAGCTGCAGCTGGTCGGTCGTTCTCCCGGTGGGTCTGGAGAGGAGGCGCTGGGCGGTGAGCAGCGAGGCGGTGATGCAGGCCGCAACCACCAGATCCAGCTCGTCCAGGAGCACGGCGGCGTAGACGGCAACGACTGCCAGGAGGAGCAGGACCGCGCTCAGCCTTCCGTCGCTCAGGGGTCGGCGCCCGGCCAGCGCCAGCACGAGAGCGACGACGAACACCGCCATCGTCCACAGCGGTACCTGTCCAGAGATGGCCATGGCCGCGAACGCCGCGCCCGCGGTCAGGTCCCGCAGCAGCAGCCGGAGGCGCTCGGACCTCATCCGGCCTTCCTCGGGTGGCCGGCGCGGGCGAGTGCGCGGAGAATGGCCTGGGTGTGGAAGGCTCCCGTCCCGGGCTTCACCGAGACTCCCCCGGCGCTCTCCAGCCCCACCTCCGCCCCGCGCGCGAGGAGCAGCTCGGCGCGCGCAGCGAGCTCCTCGCAGGTCAGGTCCAGCGCTTCGGGCGGGGCCCGGTCGTCGAGCTGCAGGACGATCCGGGGCTGGGGCTGCGCGTCCCGCTCCACGCGGAGCAGGGTCCCGAGCTGCGCGCTCTTCCGCCAGTGGATGCGGCGCGCGTCCTCTCCTTCGCGCAGCTCGCGAAGCTGAGCCAGATCACCGCCTCCGTCGCGGCCGCGGAGCGAGCGCTGCTCCAGTCCGATCCCGCTGGTCGGCGAGGGCGACTCGGCGCGTGCCGGCATGCGGCCAGGGAGCACCAGGAGCTCGCCCGGCACCTCGACGTCGCGACTCTTCTCGAAGAGGCCGAAGGGGAAGCGCGTCGAGATGCGAACGGCGTGTAGCTGCACCGGCCCCCGGCGCGGGGCAGTGGCCACCGCGCGCACCATCATCTCCTCGCCCGAAGGAAGCCAGGCCAGGTGGCCCACCGCGGATCCCAGCACCGGATGCACCTCGCGGACCGAGAGGGCGAAGGCCTGGCCTCGCGGCAGACGCAGAGCCCAGCCCAGGTGAAAGGGCGCCCGGGCGCGAGGCGAGGCGGGCAGGAGCCGCCGGATCTGCACTCGCCGCACGCACCGCTCGGAGAGGATCCCGGACGCCAGGACCAGGGACAGCTGGAGCCCGAGGACGAGGTAGAGGAGGTTGTTTCCGGTGTTCAGCGCGCCGAGCCCCACCCCGATGGTGAGCACGAGGTACGTCCGCCCGGCCGGCGTGGTCCGCAGCCGGCGCGGCGGTCTCCAGAAGCGCCGCCAGGCTTGGAGGAGCCGCTCGCGGCGCGCGCTCATCGCGGCGCGGGCACGCTGGCCAGCACCGATTCCAGGAGGGCGCTGGCCTCCTCGCGGGTGGCGACGCCCTGCATCGCCCCGCGGGGCACGACCCGGTGGGCGAGCGTGGGCACGAAGAGGTCGGCGACGTCCTGAGGAATGACGAAGTCGCGCGCCTCCCACAGAGCGCGGGCGCGGGCCGCGGCGGTGAGCGAGAGCACCGCGCGAGTCGACGCACCGCGCTCCAGCCCCGGGTGCTCGCGGGTGGCACGGGCGAGCGTCACGAGGTAGTGCGCCACCTCCGGAGCGAGGTGAATGGTCGCCGCACGTGCCTGGAGTGAGCGAACCTGCTCCGGATCCAGAACCGCGCCGAGCGAGGACACCGGCTCGACGAGCCCGCGGGTCGAGACCAGCTCCGCTTCCACTTCCGGCGATGGGTGGCCCAGCGTGAGCCGCACCAGGAAGCGGTCCAGCTGCGCGTCCGGCAGGGGATAGGTGCCGGCGAGGTCCAGCGGGTTCTGGGTGGCCACGACCACGAAGGGGCGGGGAAGGAGGTGCGTGGTCCCGTCGACGGTGACGTGTGCGTGGGCCATCGCCTCGAGGAGGGCGGACTGGGTGCGGGGCGGCGCGCGGTTGAGCTCGTCGGCGAGCACCAGCTCATGGAACAGAGGCCCGGGGCGAAACTGGAACTCCCCGCTGTTCGGGGAGAAGACCTGCACCCCGGTGACGTCGGCGGGCATGAGGTCGGCCGTGAACTGGATGCGCGCGAGCCGCAGGCCGCACACCCGCGCCAGCCCCTCGGCGAGCGTGGTCTTGCCCACACCCGGCGCATCCTCCAGGAGCAGGTGGCCTCCGGCGACCACCGTGGTCAGCGCCAGCTCCACGGCGGAGCGCTTGCCGCGGATGACGCGGCCCAGCGCCTCGCTGGCCCGGCTGAGGAGCGCGTGCGCTGCAGAGGCGGCAAGGGGGGAACGGGGGAGTGCGGGGGCGGTCACGTTGGCCTGGGGGAGTGTACCCGCTGGCCGTCGGATCACGCTTCCGCAGACTGCTCCTGCTCGTCGGTCCGGAGCCCGAAATAGCGGAACATCCGTGCCTGGTGTCGCCCAAGCCCCGTGAGAGACACGGGTCGGTCCCGGAGCGCCCGGGTGAGTGCATCGACCGAGAGGTCGACGAAGGTACGCACGCGGGAGAAGTCCACGGTGAGGGGGACCGCCGGCAGCTTCCGGAGGGCCCGGGCGACCGCGAGGGCGGTGTGCCCATCCAGCGTTCCCTCCAGGTGCAGCACCCAGCGGTGCTCGCCTTCCTCGAGACGGATGTCGAGACGCTCCATGCGCGGGCTCTCCGGGGGCGAGCGAGGATGCGCCTTCGCCCTCGACCAGGGTGTTCGGGGACATGGCCCCGCGTTACGGACGCGACAGAAGTGGAGTCAGCGTCGGTTGTTGAATGGATTCACTGTGTCCTGGACGCCGTTTGCTCGGCGGCCAGGGTGCGGTCCGGAGCGGACAGGGACCGCCGGGCCTCCATGTCGGCGTGACGGACCCGCAGCCGCCGCCACTCCTGCGTGACGTCGCGGGGGTACTCGGCCACCAGGCGCCTCCTGGCCTCGGGGTTCCGGAGCACGCGCCGGGCATAGGACGGCCCGCCGTTGTACGCGAGCAGCGCCGCCTCCACGGTCCCGAACTCCCGGAGGAGCGATGCCAGGTAGGCGGTGCCGAGCTCGATGTTGAGCTCGACATCGAAGAGAGTCTGCCGGTGGCGCAGCGTCGTTCCCCGCTGCGTGGCGAGGAAGCTCCCGGTGGTGGGCATCATCTGCATCAGGCCCATGGCCCCCACACCCGAGACGGCGTAGGCGTTGAACGCGCTCTCGGCGCGGATGACCGCCACCACCAGGAGCGGGTCGAGCCCGTTGGCCTCCGCCTCCCGCACGATGGCGATGGCCACTCGTCTCTGGGCCCGATCGGTGAGGGACGAGCGCCGGAGCACCTCGGTGATACCGAGTGTGTCCGCTGCCGCGTACCAGCGCTCCTCGTCCTCCAGCAGGCGGAGCCGATCGCGCATCGTGGCCAGCTCTGCTTCACGGTTGGCGAGCAGGTCCTGGAGCCTCTGCACCTCTTGCGGCTCTCGCTGCTCGATGGCCCGGGTCGGCGGGTCCGCGGCATCGGCCCCGGCGTTGCTCGTCAAACCGAAGCTCAGCGCCATCATCCACAGTCGTCCCGTCGCCATCTCTCGCCGCCCTCGCCTCGGTCGGAATGTGCGCTGGCGCCTAGCACCCTCCGTGCCAGCGCGATCCGCGGGCGTTCGCGGAGTCAGAGAGTCTGGGCGACGACGTCAGTGCGTGAACCGGTCGAAATTTCCGGAGGGGTCGGCGTCGCTGGCTCGGACCTCGGCCGTGGGCGGGGAACGGAGACGCCGAGGAGCCCGAGCAGCATCGGGAAGACCTGGGGAAGCGGGAGCGTCTCGCGGTGAACGGCGTGACGCCGCTCGGGCGTGCGAATCCAGAGCAACCCCTCGGGGTGGTGCATCCCGCTCTTCACCCCTTCCACCTGGTAGAACAGCGAGAAGAAGGGGGCCCTTCCTCCCGCCGCGGAGACCCCGGCGTCTGCCGGGACTGCCGCGTGGATCTTGCACCCGCAGAACAGCGCGGCTCCATCGCGTCGCACCACCAGCGCCGGACGCTCGCCGACCCGCATCGCCGCGAGGCGCCGCTCGGCATCCGCTGCTGCCGCCTCGCTGTCGAGGTAGACGTGGAACTCCTCGGCCATCACCGGTGCCACGCGGTAACGGGCGGTGACGCCGGCGAAGGCCAGGAGCCGTTCGAAGTCTCGCGGGCGGTAGATGACCTTCCCGCCGCTCTCCTCGTAGCTGAGGCACGGCTGCTGCGAGAGGGCCGTGCACAGGACCACGGTGGTGTCCCGGTCGGCCATGGCCAGCGTCTCCTCGACCAGCCGATCCATCTGCCGGTAGCCGAAGAGAACCGCGTCGGCGAGCGCCCGCTGCTCGTCCTCGGCTGGCCGGACGGCGAAGCGCTCGGGCTCGAGGTTGCGCCAGTAGAAGTGCTGGAAGTGGGCGGTGCTGTTCAGGAAGAAGGTGGAGAACGCCGGACGCGCTTGGCGCCAGTGCCAGCGAAAGAGGTCGAACTGCAGCCTGTCCAGGAGCACTGCCCTTCGCCAGCGAGCGCGGCGATCGACTCGCTCCGTCGCCAGCTGCCGGACGATGGCCCAGGCGGTGCTCGCCGAGAGCCCGTGGCGCGCCATGAAGGCCACGAAGCGCATCCGGTCCGCGGCCGTCACCGGGACCTGCTCGTTCGTGTACTCGAGCACGTGCCGGCGCACGAAGTCGAAGTAGGGAAGGAGCTCGTCGGGCCGGGGCGGGACGTGCGTCGTCCACGGGTCCGGCAGCATCCATCCGTGGAAGCCGGGCGCGGCGGCAACGTTCATGCTTCCGCAGATCCACGACTGCAGTCCCGCGGCAGACAGCACGTCCCAGATCCGTGCAGCCTCCACCCGGTGACCCTCGTCGAGATTGAACACGCCGTGCTCGGCGTAGCGCTGTCCCGAGTGCACGGTGATCCACTGGATCCACGGCTCGAGGAACGGCGGACGCTCGCCGGCGTCGGTGATCCACACCCCGGCCTCGTCATGCAGCCGCCGGAAGCTCGGCAGGTGACCGGCATCGATGAAGCGCCGCATGAGCACCGGGCTCAGCTCGTTGAATTCCAGGACGATGACCGCTCGCTTCGCCGGCATGGAGGCCAACGTGGTGACGAAGCGCGTCGGGCTCCACTCCCGCCCGAGGATGCGACATCGACTGACCGACACTTCAGCTCCACTTCCGCACGCGTGCGGAGCAGGGAGGACTGGCCGTGGCGGGCCTGGCGCCGCAGGATCGGGCCGTGCTCTGGACCAACGGCTGCATCCTCCTCATGCTCTGGGCCCTGGGGTACGTGGCGGGCGGGACCGTTGGCCAGTGGGTGCACCTGTTCCTCGGACTCGCGCTGCTCCATTTCGTGCTGGCGCTGGTGAAGGCAGGACGGCACCTGCCCCGGACGCGCGGGGGCTGGGCGACGCCGCCGCGCAGTCGCGTTCACCTGACCGGGCGCTGAGCGGGAAGACCCCGAGCACCCGGCGCGGCGGCAGTGCTGCGGTTCCGGCACTGCTCTGGGGTATGTCCCTGCCGGTGCTCGTCCTGGCGACCTCTCTGCTGCTCTCCGTTGCGGACGCAGGCGTCGCGCCCCTGATGGAGGAGCTTCCTCCTGGTGCCCCCGCAGCGGCCGCTTCGGCGACAGGCACGCCGGTGGTCCGCCGGGTGACGGCGGCTCCGCACCGGCTCGGTCCGGAGCTGCGCGCGCTGGCGCAGGAAGCGTCGCGCTCGGGAGCCCGGGTGCTCGTCGAGCTCGGGGCGGCGTGGTGCGAGCCGTGCCGCGCGCTCGACGCCGCCTTCGCCCGGGAGAGCAACCGCGCGGTGCTCGCCGGGTGGTGGTTGGTGGAGGTCAACGTGGACGCGCTGCCTTCCGGACCGATCCTCGGGAAATCCGTCCACACCGTTCCGGCGCTCGTTCGCCTCGACCGTTCGGGCCGCCCCGAGGCCTGGCTCCAGGGGGCTGCGCTCCCCACCGACAGCGCCGCCAGGCTGGACGCCGCCCTCCGGAGGTTCCTGCCGCCTTGACGCCCCCCGGCAAGCTGTTATGTAGCCCCGCTTCGCTGCGAGGAGAGGCGTCTTGAAGGGGCTGATCGGAAAGAAGATTGGGATGACCCAGGTGTTCGACGAGGACGGGAACCTGGTTCCGGTCACGGTCATCGATGCCTCCACCTGCACCGTCGTGGGCAAGCGGACCCCGGAGCGCGACCAGTACTCGGCGGTGACGCTCGGCTTCGGGCAGGCCAAGGAGAAGCGCCTCACCTCTGCTCAGAAGGGCGCCTTCAAGAAGGCCGGGGTCGAGCCGCGCCGCGTCCTCAAGGAGTTCCGGATGAGCCCCGACGAGGCCTCTGGACTGAACGTGGGCGACGCGGTGGGCGTGGCCCTGTTCGAGAAGGGCCAGCTGGTCGACGTCACCGGCGTCACCAAGGGTCGGGGGTTCCAGGGCGTGATGAAGCGCTGGAACTTCAGGGGCTTCGGCCAGACCCACGGCACCCACGAGTACCGCCGGCACCCGGGCGCCATCGGACAGCGAAAGACCCCCGGCCGCGTCTACCCCAACAAGAAGATGCCTGGGCACTCCGGGGTGGAGCAGGTCACCACGCAGAATCTCACCGTGGTCGACGTGGACGCCGAGAAGAACCTCCTGCTGGTCAAGGGCGCCGTCCCCGGCCACAGCGAGGGCATCGTCTTCATCCGTCCCTCGGTGAAGGTCTCCCTCCGCGCCCAGCACGCGAAGAAGTAACCGGCCGTAAACGTCTGGACGCGGGCATTGCCCGGCCGTCCAATGACGACCACCGGGCGTTCGGCCAGCAACTCACGGTGACCGCCCGTTGGCAGCGGCGGGGGCACGGGCCAGCTTGGCGGGCCACGTGTCCTCCACTCGAGTGCTCGCCGTCGCCGGGCTGCTGGCCTTCCTGGCCGTTCCTGCCCGCGGCGCCCACGCCAGTCCCGAACCCCCGGTCCAGCCGCGGCTGTACCCGGTGGGCGGCCACTTCTCGCTCGCCGCGACGGTGGGGGTCAGCGTCTTCGACACCCTGACCCGCACTGGCACCCTCGAGGTGCGCGCCGGCTGGGACTTCAACGAGTGGCTCGGGCTGGACGCCTCGCTCACCGGCGCCCTGGCTGGACACACCGCGCTCGCCGACCGCGTCGGGCAGCATCTGCTCCAGACGCCGCCGGTGGGGACGGTCGACGACCTGTCCGACCTCTGGGAGCTCAAGGCCATGGTGCTCGCCGGCGTCCGTCTCGCGCCGGTGTACGGCAAGTTCAACCTCGGCCCGGACCTGCCCATTCGCTATCAGGCCTACCTGTGGCTGGGCGGGGGCGCGGCGTGGCTCGACCGCACCTCGGTGGCCATCTGCCGGAACGTCACCTCCCGGGAGGACGGAACCTGCGGCGACTGGTTCACCGAGAGCCGGGTGGCGCCGGCCGTCTCGATTGCGCTCGGCTTCCGCATCTTCACCGGAGTGCACGGAGCAGTGCTGCTCGAGCTCCGGAGCATCGTCTGGAAGGACGACTACCTGCTCGGGGTGGACCGCGGCGCCGCGGAGGCTGGCAACGTCGGCGGCAGGCGCGCGCCGAGCCCGGGCTTCACCAACACCATGCTGATCCAGCTCGGGTACGCCTTCATCTTCTGAGGCCCACGTCCATGTCCGTCCTCGGAGCCATCGTCCTCGTCACCACGCTCGGCGCTGCCCCGGAGCCGACGCCCGCGCCGGACCCGCTCACGGCGAGCCCCAACGTGCAGTTCCGGGTGCTCGAGCCCAAGCCGTTCCCGGACGCGCTCCGGCACGAGCTGACGCTCCAGCCCTTCGTGCCCCAGATCGGGTCCACCTTCACCACCCACTGGCTCACCAGCTTCACCTACACCTTCCACGCCACCGAGTGGCTCGGGCTGCGCCTGCAGCCGTTCTGGGTGTGGCACGCGGCGCGGTCGCGCTTCTCCAGCGAGCTGCTGAGCCGGGTGCGTCAGGACGCCGCTGCGGCGAGCTCGGTGATGCTGCAGTGGGGCGCGATCGCCGCCCCGGAGTGGTCGCCGGTGCGGGGCAAGTTCGCCGCCTTCGGAGGGACGGTGCGCTACGGGCTGGTGCTCTTCGCCGGGGCCGGGGTGGGCGGCACGGAGATCGAGCTGAAGACCTCCGACTCGTTCGGGCCCGCCACCTACGGCAGCACGGGCGTGCGGATGGTGGTCACCGGTGGCGCCGGATTCCGGGCGCAGTTCGGCGACCGGTGGACGGTCCGGCTCGAGGTGCAGGACCTCATCCACTGGGGCGGCGTGAACCGCATCAATGGATGCGACGCGGCCGACCTCCAGATTCTCGGCGACCAGCGGAACTCGGGAGGAATCACCGGCACAGGCGTGAGCGGCCAGTGCAACGCGGGTGCGTTCCAGGGGACGACGAGCGGCGGCTACGACCGGAGCAACGACGTGGGCGTCGCGCAGGCCAAGGTGAACGAGGGCGGCACCGACACCCTGCACGTGGTGGGGGTGTACCTCGGCTTCGGAGTGCAGCTGTGAGGCGCGGGCCGAGCGTGGACGCGCGGCGGCTCGCGGGGGCTCCGCGAGCGTCCCCCTGGGGCGGGATGCTTCTGCTCATCGCCGCGCTCGGAGCGCTGGCCTGCGCGAAGGGGGGCCCCACGCCGGAGCTGCTCGCCGCGGCTCGCGCTCCGGAGGGGAGCCCGTCCGACGCGCTCGCGCTCGGCGAGACGCTTCAGCTCGCCGGGCTGGACGCGACGTCCATCGGACCGCTCCGGGCGGCCGCGGCAGCTCCGGGACCGGCGCAGGGACCGGCGCTCGACGCGCTGCTCGCCGCGCAGGAGCGTCTCGACGAGCAGCTCCTCGTCCCTGCCTTCCTCGCGGCCCATCCCGACCTGCGCCCCGCGTCGGCCGGGGCGCAGGAACGGGCGCTGCTGCTGCGTGGCCTCGAGGCCCAGCGCACCGGCGCGCTGGATGACGCCGAGTCCCTGCTCCGCCGCATCCCTGCCAGCTCTCTCCTCGCGCCCCGGGCGCGGTACGGGCTGGGCATCGTGCTGTCCGACCCTCGCCGCCCCGGAGGAGCACGCCCCCAGGCGGCGCTCGACGAGCTCCAGGCGGTGCTCGGATACCCGGCAGGGGAAGCGGAGGGAATGGAGACCCGCGCCCTGGCCCAGATGGGCATCGCCCGCATCCTCTATGGCTTGCGGCAGGACGCGGCCTCGGCCGCAGCCTATGACCGGGTTCCACGCGAGAGCCGGGTGTGGGCCGAGTCGCTCTTCGAGCGCGGCTATCCCCGCTTCCGCGCCGGTGACGACGGTGGAGCGCTCGGGACCGTGCATGCCACGCGCGCGCCGCAGCTCCAGCCCTCCTTCCTTCCCGAGGCGCGCATCCTCGAGGCCACGGTGCTGTTCCACGCCTGCCTCTATCCGGAGACGCGGAGCGTCCTCGACGGTTTCACCGGGGCCTACCGGCCGCTCTCGGAGCGGCTGGTCGCCCTCGCGGACCGGCGCTCCTCCTCCGCCGAGGAGGTGGCGCTGCTCACCGACCCCGCGCAACGCCACACCCTCGGCCTGGGCCTGGGACAGGCGCTGGTCGCCCAGCCCCGCATCGCCGCAGGCCTCCATCTGCTCCGGACGCTGGACGCCGAGCGGCCCCGCCTGCTCTCGGCGGGCCCCGGCGGCCCTGCGCTGGAGCAGCTGGAGCGGGTCCGCACCGAGGCCGAGCAGGCCACGGCACAGGCGATCCACGGGCGGCTGGCGGAAGTCTCCGCATCGCTCCGGGATCTGCTCGAGCAGGCCGACGTGCTGCGCTTCGAGATGACCCGCGGGGAGAAGGAGCTGCTCGATGCCGACGTCGATCAGCGCAAGCTCCTCGCCTCCCGCCCGCTGCCGCCGCTGCCCACCGGCGGACCCGCCGACGAGCGGTGGCGTGTGGACGGAGAATGGTGGTCCGACGAGATCGGTTACGAGCGGGCGACGCTGAAGGACGGTTGCCCAGCACCGAAGGGCACGCCGAGCGTCCGCTGACGCACGTTCCGGCCTGGCGAGCGGCCTTCTCGGGCCAGGACCGCGGTCCTAGCTTGTTCGCGTTTGGGTCCGTGAGACCCGGGTCACGAGGGCCAGGGTGGGACGGAGGAGAGGGTGACGGCGGTGGCGTGGCGGGCAGCAGCGGTGGTGCTGTTGGTGTGGACGGCGGGCTGGGGCGCCGCCGCACGTGCCGCTGCGCAGCGCACCGCACCGGTCGAGCGGACCGGTCCGGCCGTCTTCCGGCTCGACCTGTCGGACTCCCAGCGGGAGCAGCTCACCGAGGTCAAGCGCGAGGAGCTCATCGCCCAGCTGGAGACGCTGGTGCAGCGCTTCCCGGACACGTCCCCCCGCAAGCCGGACCTCCTCTTCCAGCTCGGCGAGGCCTACTGGGAGAAGAGCAAGGCCCTCCGGCGCGCGGAGACCGAGGCCGCCAGCGGGAGCGGCCGGGCCGACCACCGCCGCAGTGACGCGGTGCGGACCCGGGCCACGGATGCCTACGCGCGCCTGCTCAATACCTTCCCCAAGTACGAGCGGCGCGACGAGGTCCTCTTCTCGCTCGCCTACGACCTCGAGGACGTGGGCCGTGGCGACGAGGCAGTGGCGCAATACCGGGCGCTCATCCGCGACTTCCCGAAGTCGAAGTTCGCCCCGGATGCGTGGCTCGAGCTCGGGAACCACGCCTTCGAGAAGGGCAACCTGGCTGCGGCGCAGGACTCCTTCCAGCATGCCTCGCGCATCGGCTCGGCGCGGGTGCGCAGCTACGCCACGTACAAGCTGGCCTGGTGCGACTTCAACCTCGGCGACTTCGAGGGGGCGCGCGAGAAGCTGGCGCGGGTGGTGGACGGGAGCGCCGGAGGGACGAAGACGCTGCGGGACCTCCGCACCGAGGCGCTGGTCGACCTGACCCGGGTGTACGTGCGGCTGGACCGGCCCGACGACGGTCTTGCCTACTTCCAGCGGAACACCGAAGGCCCCGAGCGACGCAAGCTCGTCACCCGTCTCGCCAACGCCCTGGCCGATGCCGGTGAACTGCAGGGCGCGCTCAAGGTCTTCCGGGCCGCGCTCCAGGCCGAGCCGCTCGCAGCGGAGGCCGCGACCTGGCAACAGGCGGTGGTGCGGGCCTACGACGGGCTCCACGACCGTGAGCGCGTTCGCGCCGAGTCGCAGCGCCTGGCGGAGATGGTTCACCCCGGGACTCGCTGGTGGACGGCCAACGCCGCCTCGCCCCAGGCGCTGAAGGCCGGATTCGACGCCGCCGAGGAGGCGCTGCGGACGCTGGTGACCGCCTACCACCAGGAGGCACAGCGGACCGGCTCGCCCCGTACCTACCGCCTCGCGGCGGACGTGTACCGCGCCTACCTCTCCGCGTTCGGCCGCGACGCCGATCCGGAGTGGACCTCGGACTACGCCTTCAACATGAGCTTCTACGCCGCCGAGGTTGCCTGGGGCCTCGGCGACTGGCGGGCCGCCGCCGAGCAGTACGAGCGGGTGCTGGACTTCCGCATCCCCGCCCGGCCCACGGCCCGCGAGGTGAGTGACGAGCGTTACCGGGAAACCGCGGCCTACGACGCGGTCCTCGCCTGGGACCGGCTGGTGGACAGCGAGCACGGCCACTCCCGGGCAGCCCCCACCCGCGTGAACGAGAAGCAGGGAAAGGGCGGGCTGCGCACGCGTGCGCCCACCGCGGCGACGACCGCCTCGCCCCTGAGCGAGGCCGAGCAGCGGCTGGTGGCGGCCTGCGACCGGTACGCCGAGCGCTTTCCGGAGGCGAAGGACGTCCTCGACATCCGCTACCAGGCGGCGGTGGTCTTCTTCGAGCGGGGCCAGACCCCCGCGTCGCTCGACCGGTTCGGGAAGCTCATCGCGCTCGCCCCCGACTCGGACCGGGCGCGGCAGGCCGCGGACCTGACCCTCCACGTCCTGGAGACGAAGGGGGACTGGCTGGCCCTCAATGCCAAGGCGCAGGAGTACGGCCGGAACGGTGCGCTGGCCCGCCCGGGCACGGACTTCGCCCGGCGGGTGACGAAGGTGGCCGAGGCCAGCCGCTACGCCTGGGTGAGCGAGGTGGTCCACAAGCAGCAGCACCAGGACGAGCGGGCCGCGGAGGAGTTCCTTCGCTTCGCCGACGACTACCCGCGCTCGGAGCATGCGCCTCAGGCGCTGACCTACGCGATGGCCTTGCTCGAGGAGCAGGGCCAGCTCCAGCGAGCGGTGGAGGTCGGGCACCGGGCGCTCGTGCAGTATCCCGGGACGCCGCTGCGGCTGAAGCTGTCGCATGGCCTGGCCGATCTCTCGGCGCAGCTCGGCGACTTCCGCCAGGCCGCGGAGGCGAGCGAGGCCTTCGTCGCCGCGTACGATCGTGCCCGGGCGGGCAAGGATGGCCCCCGCATCGAGGCGGCGCTCCTCGACGAGGCCTCGGGCTGGGTGGCGCCGGCACAGGGCGAGGCGGGGCTGTACTGGGCGGCGGTGGGGAAGACCGAGCGCGCCATCGCCGCCTACCAGGCATATCTAAAACGCTTCCCGGACCGGAAGGACGCCTCGGACGTGGCGCTGTCCCTGGGCCGGCTCCAGGAATCTGCCGGACGGCAGTCGGCGGCCGCCCAGGCCTACGAGAAGGCGGAGACGCTCGCCTCCGCAGGAGCGGCGCCGCGGCGATTCGAGGCGCTCGGCCTGCAGCTGCAGGCCTGGCGCAAGGCGAGGGATGCGGCACGGGTGAAGGCGGTGCAGCAGCGGGTGCGGCAGCTCTGGGCCGGGCTCGGCCCCGAGGCCCGGAAGGACCCCGCGGCGGTATCGACCTACGCCCAGCTGCTCCTCGACGACGCCGAGCCGCTCTTCGAGCAGTACCGCCGCATCGACTTCGCACGCGCCCACACCGTCCAGGCGGACCTGGCCCGGAAGCGCGCCTCGCTCAAGACGCTGGAGCAGGCCTACGTCGCCGTGGTGTCGACCGGCGACGGCCGCAACGGCATCGCCGCGCTCACCCGGGTCGGTGAGGCCTACGCCGACTTTGCCACGAAGATCCGTCAGGCCCCGACGCCGAAGGAGCTCGCCGAGGAGGACCGGGCTCAGTACCGCGACGAGCTGGAACAGCTCGCGGCCCCGCTGGAGCAGCACGCGCTGGAGACGCTGCAGAAGGGCCTGGCCAAGGCCTACGAGCTGGGCATCTACACCGACTGGACGCTGCGGGCGCAGGACGACGTGAACACGCTGCAGCCTGGCTCCTACCCGCCGCAGACTCGCGTGGCGCTCCGCCCGCCGGATCCACCCGCGCCGCTCGCCGCGCCGCAACGTTCGGCGTCGGTGGCGCTGGGCAAGGGGGCGGCGAGATGAGGCGCTGGCTCCTCCCGGCACTCCTCGGCGGCGCGATCCTCGCCGGTTGCGCTGGCTCGCGCGCCGCGGGTACCCAGGGCCCATCCACCGCTGCGGCTTCGACCCCGCCGGCGGAGGTGAGCTCGCCCGGCGCACCGGGCTCCGCGTCGCCCGAACCCGTGTCCAACGGCGCCCGGGGCACGCGAGCGGCGCTCGGAGTCGATGGACCGCTCCCCGAGGGCGTGGAGGCGTTCCGGGCCGGGAAGTGGCAGCAGGCAGCGGACGCCTTCCGCGATGCGCTTCGCCGGAACCCGGATGACGCCGACGCCCAGTTCAACGTCGCCCTGAGCGAGGAACGGCTCGGTGCGGCGGACCGGGCACGCTCGGCGTACCAGGCAGCGCTGAGACTCGACCCGGAGCACGTCCCCTCGCTGGTCAACCTCGCCCGGCTCGAGCGCCAGACCGGACGGGCCGACCAGGCGGTGGAGCTCCTCGAGCGAGCCTCTCGCAGGCCGGCGCTGGCCTCCGAGCCTGGCCTGTGGGTCCAGCGGTCGATGACCGAGCGGGCCGCGGGAAACCTGGCCGAGGCGGAGAAGTCGGCACGCCACGCCCTCAGCCTCCGCCGGGACCCTGGGGCGTACGAGGCGCTGGCGCTGGTCTCCTCCGCGCGCGGCCAGAACCGGGAGGCCGAGCTCCTCGCGCTCTCGGCGCTCCGTCTCGACGAGGAACGCGCCTCGACTCACGTGACGCTGGGGCTGGTGGCCTACCGGCTGGGAGAGGTGGGCCGTGCCCGGGCGGAGTTCGATCGCGCCGCCGCGCTGGATCCCGGCTCGGCGGATGCGTGGGCCAACCTCGGCGCGCTGGCGCTCGGATGGCGGGACTACGCCGGGGCCGAGCGCGCCTTCCGGCGCGCGAGCGAGCTCGAGCCGTGGGTGATCGACTCGCGGCTGCACCTGGCGCAGGCGCTCACGGCCCAGGCCACGGAGGATCCGGCGAAGGCAGCAGCCGCCGTCGAGGCGTACCGCGCCGTGCTCGCGCGCGCCCCGAACCGTTCGGAGGCCGTCTGCGGGGCCGGATGGGCGCTGGCACAGGACCGGAAGGCCGCGGCGGAAGCGGCCAAGCTGCTCCGCCGCTGCCGTGAACTACCGGACACCGCGGTGGCCGAGCGGCGGCGCATCGACGGACGCCTCTCGGTGCTGGAGACAGTGGCCCGGGGCCCTGCTGGCCCGGAACCTGCTTCGTCCCGGGGGACGGGCGGCGGCCCGAGGGAGCAGGGGGCAAACGCGGGGGGAAGCCGGTGATTCTTACAGCCGGGGTCCGGAAACGACGGGGGAGGCGGAGGGTGGAGGCGGCGATGCGGCGATGGTGGATGGGAGCCCTGCTCGTCCTCGGAGCGGCGACGGCACACGCCGAGGACAAGGTCATCCGCGAGGCGGACCGGACGGTGGTGCGCAAGGAGACGCGGGTCGACTTCGCCGACCAGACCGTGGAAGGCAACATCGTCCGGCCCGAGGGGAACTACATCCTCGAGCGCAACCGGAGCCGCTTCGAGAGCCTGGTCCGGCTGCGCTCCAGCTTCGAGCGCGAGCTCCGCGCCTCCACGGACGGGTTGCCACGATGAGCGACGGCGCGCCGGTCACGCTCCGGCTCACCACCGTGGAGGGAACCGTCCGCGACATCCCTCTGAAGGACGAGATGCTCGTCCTCGGCTCGGGGCCTGCCGCGGGCCTGCGGGTGCACGATCCGGCGGTGTCCAGCCTGCACCTCCTGCTGAAGCGCCACCGGGACACGGTGCTGGCCATCGACCTCGCCAGCGAGGCGGGAACCCAGGTGGGGGACACGCCGCTCCAGGCCCCGCGCACGCTCCATCACGGAAACGTCATCCGACTGGGGCGCTCGCGGCTCACCGTGTACTTCGGCACCGCGCCCGCCATCGGCCCCACGGTGCCCACGCGTCCCTCGCTGCCCCGCCACGAGCCGTTCGTCCCCCGGCACCCGATGCCCTCGGGGCCTGCCCCCCGGGTGCACGGCGCCGCGGCGCTGGCGATGGATCCGATGCCCCTGGCCCGCGTCCTTCCGGTCCGGCACGCGGCGGGTCCCCGTGCCGAGGCGAGCGCCTGGAAGCTGCTGCTCGGCCCGTTGCCTGCCGCGCTCGCCCCCAACGAGAAGCACAAGGTGCTGCAGGCAGCGCTGGTCTGGGGGGACCAGCTGCTGGGGGTGGAGTACCTCTCCAAGTCTCAACCAGTGATGGTGGGGGAGGACGAGGAGGCCTCGACCTTCCAGGTCTTTCATCACGGGCTGGGGAAGGCCTTCGAGCTGGCTCGCGTGGAGAAGGGACAGCTGAAGGTCACCGTTCCCGAGGGGGCCGAGTGGACCGTCTTCGATGGCGCGCACCCGGTGGCCATCGCCGACATCCGGGACGAGGGGCGTCTCAAGCTCGGGGCGGCGGGGTCGGAGGTGCTCCTGCCCACGCTGCGCGAGTCGGTGCGGGTGCGCTTCGGGAAGCTCTCGCTTCTGCTGCGCTGGGTCAGGCCCGCGCGCCGGACGGGTTTGCTTCCCAACGGCTGGGAGACGCTGCGCTTCATCACCATGCTGCTGGGCTGTGTGGCGCTCTTCGGCACCCTCATCACCGCCATCGAGAGCGCGCCCCCGGTGAAGCGCGCCGCGTGGGATTCGCTCGCCGACAACCAGCACTGGGTCTCCCTGGTCCGGCGTCCACCGCCGCCCCCGCCCAAGCCGAAGGTCGGCGAGAAGAAGGAGGACGCCGGGGCCGAGGAGGGCAAGGCTGCGCCCGAGGAGGCGGGGAAGGTGGGCAAGACCGATGCAGTCCAGAAGGAGGCCGAGGCTTCGAAGAAGGGAAGCCCGGCGGTGGACCCGAGGGCCCGGGAGGCCAACCGGACCCGCGCCTTCCGGAGTGGCCTGCTCGGGGCGCTGAAGGGACAGGCGATCTCCGACGTGCTCGGGCCTGGCACCGCCGGCACGGGGATGAACCAGGCCATCGGAGGGCTGCGGGTCGGCACCGCCGAGAAGGGCACCCAGCAGGGCTACGGTGGAATGGGCGCCCGGGGAATGGGCCTCGGCGGAGGCGGGGAAGGTCTCGGTATCGGGGGCGCAGGAACGGTGGGGCTGGGACAGGGTTCGGGCGGCTACGGCAAGGTGGATCTCGGCGGCAAGAAGAAGGACCTGGTCCGCATCGTCCCCGGCCAGACCACGGTGGTGGGCGGGCTGGCGCGCGAGGTGATCGCCCGGGTCATCCAGGAGCACCAGAGCGAGATCAAGTACTGCTACGAGGTGCAGCTGAACCGGAACCCGTCGCTGGCGGGGAAGGTGACCGTGCTCTTCACCATCGACGGCAGCGGCGCGGTCGTCGACGGGACCGTCTCCGAGACCACGCTGAACAATGCCGAGACGGAGAAGTGCATGCTTTCCAAGATCCGCCGCTGGAAGTTCCCCGAGCCCGCCGGGAACGGCATCGTCAAGGTGAACTTCCCCTGGATCTTCAAGCCCGCCGGCTCGGAGTAGGCGAGCTCATCAGGGCTGGACGGCGGCGAGGACGGACTGCACCAGCACTCGCTCCGTCTGCTCGTGCATGCCCTTCGCTCCGTAGTTGTTGCTGGTGATGGCGAAGGCCAGGTCGAGCTCGGGCACGAAGCCGATCTTGTTCCCGCCGTTCCCTGACATGTAGACCACGTGGACCTTCCGGTCGCGCCAGGGGAGGTCCTTCAGCCACCACAGGTACCCGTACTGGGTCCCGGGCTCGACCTCCGCGTGGGACCGAGTGGATTCGGCGATCCACGCCGCATCGAGGACGCGGGTCCCTCCCCACCGACCGCCGGCCAGCGCCAGCTGCGCGAGGGCGAGGAGGTCGCGCCCCCGGAGGCGGAGCCCGCCCCCGGTCTGGACCGTCCTCTGCGGTGAGCGCACCCATTGCAGCCGGTCGATGCCCAGCGGCCTGAACAGCACGCGATCCGCGAAGCGGTCCAGCGGCTCGCGCACCACGCGCTCGAGGAGGAAGCCCAGCGTTGCCACCCCGGCGGTGCAGTAACGGAAGCTCCGGCCGTACCTGCTCTCGTCCGGCCGCGGGTTGAAGGAGGGGAAGCCCTGGATGGGCAGGTCGAGGAAGAACCGCGGCCAGTCCTCGACCAGGTACATCCGCTCCTCGTTTCCGCGGCTGTACTGGTTCCAGTCGTCGCACTCGAGGAGCGAGCTCATGGTGAGGAGGTCCTCGACGGTGATCCGCTCCTTCCGCGGATCGGGGTTGGCGAACGGGCGGCGATCCTTGAACACCGGGGCCACACGCGTCGCGACGCCTGCCGGCAGCAGCTTCCGGTCCATGGCCGCGCCGACCAGGTAGCCGGTCAAGGTCTTCGTGGCCGAACGGGTATCGAGCAGCGTGTCCGCGTTCGCCTCGCCGAGGTAGCGCTCGAAGACCAGCTTCCCCTGGCGGGCGACGAGGACCCCGGTCAGCTTCACCAGGCCGCCGGAGCGAACCTGCTCCTCCACGGAGCGGAGCGGTCCCAGGTCGATGCCCGCCGAGGAGGGATCCACCTCGATCCAGGTCGCACCGCCCGCGGCGAGTGACAGCGCGAGCAACGCGGTGAGGTGCGACATGCGGGTCCCCCGGAGCAGGTCAGCCCAGGGAACGCCGGACCGGGGAAGTCATTGCAGCACGTCCACGCAGCACGTCCACCGCGAGTGGCGGCGGACGCGCCGGCTCAGGGGGAGTGCGGCCCCTCGAACGTCGTCCGCGCTTTCACGTCGTCGGCGTCGAGCGGGCGGTGGTCCTCGTCTCCGCGCCGGATCGACGACGTGTCCTCCCCCGGGGACACCTGATGCGAGCTCTTGGTGTGGGCAGGACGCATCTGATGGGCGAGGAGCTCCTGACGGTCGTGCCGGAGGTGCACACCGGTGGCATTCACCGAGGCCACCGAGGCCACGGCGTCGACCACGATGCGCTCCTTCACCAGCGGCAGGAGCGGCTCGCGGGTGAGGAAGAAGTGCTCGTCGCTGACAATCTCCACGTAGCCGACTCGGTGGCCGCTCGCGTCGAAGACCGCCATCCCTTCCCGGATCTCTCGTGTGACCGCGTTCACCTCGTGGCCTCCTCTCCGCCGTCGGTAGGGCAAAGGTGGGCATGGTCCGGACGGCTGGCCAGGCCGGGCGAGGAGGAGGCGGGGGGGCGGGCCGGGCTCACTCGCCCGAGGCGAGCTGGTCGCGCTTCCGGTCGCGGTCGGCCTTGTAGCGCTCGCCGGTGGTGAGGACACGCTTGCGCATCCGCACCGACTTCGGGGTGACCTCCACCAGCTCGTCCGGCGCGATCCACTCCAGCGCCCGCTCCAGCGACATCTCCCTCGGGGGGGTGAGGATGACGTTCTCGTCCCGGCCCGCTGCACGGATGTTGGTCAGCTTCTTCTCCCGGCAGGCGTTGACGTTGAGGTCCGAGGGGTGGGCGTTCTCGCCGATGATCATTCCCTCGTAGACCTGGACCCCCGGTCCGACGAAGAGCGAGCCGCGCTCCTGGATGGAGAACAGCGCGTACGGAACGGTGTCCCCCTGGCGATCGGAGACGATCGCCCCGTTGCTCCGCTTGGGGATGTACCCGAACCACGGCTCGTAGCCGTCGAACTGCGAGGACATGATGCCCTCGCCCCGGGTGATGGTGAGGAACTCGCTCCGGAAGCCCACCAGCCCGCGGGCCGGGATGCGGAAGGTGAGCCGGGTCCGGCCGCTCCCCAGCGCGCTCATGTCGGTCATCCGGCCCTTCCGGGGCCCGAGCCGCTCGGTCACCGCGCCCACCGAGGCCTCGGGGACGTCGCAGACCATCAGCTCCATCGGCTCGTGCACCTGGCCGTCGATCTCCCGGGTGATTGGCTCGGGGTTGCTGGCGGTCAGCTCGTACCCCTCGCGGCGCATGGTCTCGATGATCACCGCCAGCTGCAGCTCGCCGCGGCCGACGACGCGGAAGGCATCGGGCATGTCGGTGTCCTCCACCCGGATGGAGACGTTCCGGTAGGCCTCCCGGTAGAGCCGCTCGCGGAGGTTCCGGGAGGTGACGTACTTCCCCTCGCGGCCGGCGAGCGGGCCGTCGTTGACCCGGAAGACCATCATCATCGTGGGCTCGTCCACCGTGATGCGGGGGAGCGCCACCGGGCTCTCCGGGTCGGCCAGGGTGTCGCCGATGCTCACCTGCTCGATGCCGGCCACGCTCACCAGCTCGCCCGGACCGGCGTCGGGGATCTCCACCCGCTTGAGCCCGCTGAACCCGTAGAGCTTCAGCACCTTGCCCTGCTCGATCTTCCCGCCCTCCCGAACCACGGCCAGCGACGCGCCGGAGGCGATGCGGCCCGAGTGCACCCGCCCGATGGCCAGCCGGCCCACGTAGTCGTCGTAGTCGAGGTTGGCCACCAGCAGCCGCAGCCGGTCCTCGCCCTCCGCGGGGGCCGGCGGAGGAGGGATGTGGGAGAGGATGGCCTCGAACAGCGGCCGGAGGTCCTTCCCCGGTTGAGCCAGCGACGTCGAGGCCTGTCCCTGGCGCGCCACGGCGTAGAGCACCGGGAAGTCGATCTGCGCCTCGTCCGCCCCGAGGTCGATGTACAGCGAGTACACCTGATCCAGCACCTCGCGCGGCCGGGCGTCCTGACGGTCGATCTTGTTGATGACCAGCACCGTCCGCAGCCCCATTCCCAGCGCCTTGGAGAGCACGAACCGGGTCTGGGGGAGGGGACCCTCGGCTGCGTCGACCAGGAGGAGCACTCCGTCCACCAGCCGCAGCCCCCGCTCCACCTCGCCGCCGAAGTCGGCGTGGCCGGGGGTGTCGATGATGTTGATCTGGTGCCCGCCGTACTGGACCGCGGTGTTCTTGGCGAGGATGGTGATGCCCTTCTCGCGCTCGAGGTCGTTCGAGTCCATGACCCTCTCGACCACGACCTCGTTGGAGCGGAACACCCCCGCCTGGCGGAGCATGTGGTCCACCAGGGTGGTCTTGCCGTGGTCGACGTGGGCCACGATGGCCACGTTTCGGATGTTCTCGCGGGGGATCATGAAGGGGGCCGGGCGGTGCCGCGGCGCGGCGTGCTCATAGCGTGCGCGCTCGCGGGTTCGCAACTTCGGGAGCGCTTCAGCTCCGGGAGGTCGCCTCGACCACCTGCCGGATGGCTCCCTGGAGCATCTCCAGGCTGATCGGCTTGGCGACCTGGGGCACCGGGGAGCTGCGGAGGAACTCCTCGCTCCGGGGCGTGAACGCGCCGCCGGTCATGAAGATCATCCGCTTCGCCTGGTCCGGGGCGACGCGGTGGAGCTCCTTGTAGAAGTCCTCCCCGTTCTGCTCCGGCATCATGAGGTCGGAGAGGATGACGTCGAAGCGCTCGCCGGTCTCGAGCAGGGCCAGCGCCTCGCGCACCGTGGTGAGCGCGGTGACCCGGTGCTCGCGCCGGAGCAGGCGCTGGATCGCGGTGCAGATGTAGGGCTCGTCGTCGACCACCAGGAGCTTCACCGGCTGCTGCGGGGGCGCCTCGGGAGCAGGGAACACCGCGGTCGTCCGCTCCGGCTGGTGGGGCGGGAGCGCCACCCGGAAGGTGCTGCCCTTGCCGACCTCCGATTCGAGGAGGATCTCGCCGCCCAGCGACCGCACGATGCCCAGGCAGATCGACAGGCCGAGGCCCGTGCCCTCGCCCACCGGCTTGGTGGTGAAGAAGGGGTCGAAGACCCGGGCCCGCAGCTCCTCGGGGATTCCCCGACCGGTGTCGGAGACCTCCACCACCGCCCGGCCCAGGCCGTCGGTCCGGGTACGGACGCGGATCTCGTTCTCGGCCGCGGCACCGTCGGGGATGGCCTGCGCGGCGTTGAGCAAGAGATTCAGGAACACCTGCCCCAGGCGCGACTCGTTGGCCTTCACCATCGGTACCTGCTGGATGTCGCGAAGCAGGCGCGCCCGCTGGCGCATCTCCTTGCCGGCCATCTTCTCGGCGAAGGCGAGCACCTTGCGGACGTCCACCACCGCCGACACGTCCTCGGAGTCGACGCGGCTGAAGGCCTTGAGGTCGCGGACGATGAGGCCGATGCGCTCCACGCCCTGGCGGGTCTCGGCGACCAGCTGGAGGATCTCGTCCGTCGCCGGCCCGAGCGCGGCCCGGAAGCGCTCCAGCTCGTCGGCGAGGTAGAGCACGTTGGCGTTGACGAAGGCGAGCGGGTTGTTGATCTCGTGCGCCACGCCCGCGGCGAGCGTGCCCACCGAGGCGAGGCGGCTGGCCACCAGCAGCTGGGCCTGCATCGCCCGGCGCTCGCCGATGTCGCGGTGCACGGCGATGGTGGCGATGTGGCGTCCCTCCGCGTCGCGCAGCGGGACCACGGTCACCTCGCAGAAGGTCTCCGAACCGTCCTTGCGGAGGGCGACCACCTCTCGGCTCCAGCGGCCGTAGCGCTTCAGCGCGGCGAGGACGGTGGCCTGAAGGTTCGACTCCGACAGCTTGAGCACGTCGGACCAGGCGCGGCCCAGCACCTCTCCCTTGGAGTAGCCGAAGAGCCGCTCGGCGGAGGTGTTCCAGTCGACCACGTTGCCCTGGAGGTCGAGGAAGATGACGCCGTCGTTCAGGCTTCCGAAGAGGAGGGCCTCCCGCCGCAGCTCCTGCTCGGTCTGCTTGCGGGCGCTGACGTCCATCAGCGTCCCGACGATGCGCAGCGGCGTGTCGTCCGCGTCGCGCATCACGTTGCCCTTGGCCGCCACCCACAGCGAGCCCTCGGCGCCGGGGCGGATGAAGCGGAACTCGGCGTCGAACTGGCGGCGCCCCTGCACCGCCGAATCGACGGCGCCCCGGATCCGGTCCCCGTCGTCGGCGTGGACGAAGTCCACCATCGGCAGGGCGGTCCGGGAGAGCGTGCCTGCCGGTGCCCCCACCACCCGCTCCACCGTCTCGTTCCAGCTGATGACGCTGCTGCGCAGGTCGAGGCTGAAGGTGGCCACCTGGGCGGCGGCGAGCGCCTCGCGCAGGTTCTCGTCCCCGTCCGAGGTCTCCTTGAAGGTGAAGCGGAGGCTGCACTGGCCTCCGAGCTGGACCCGGTCGCCCTCGTCCAGCCGCCCCGGGCCGCCCACACGGGTTCCGTTGAGGTAGGTGCCGTTGGTCGACCCGAGGTCGGTGAGCTCGAACTTGCCCTCGGCGCTGCGGATGATGCGGGCGTGCCTGCGGGAGACGCCCTCCTCCATCAGGCGGACCTGAGCCTCGGGGCTCCGGCCGATCACCGATTCCTCGCCGCTGATCTTGAAGCTTCGCCCGACGGCGCCCGGGGTGGAGGCCGCGGTGACCACCAGCCACGCCACGACCGGCTGCGGCTGCGTCGTCGGGATGGGGTGGAGGGTGGTGGTGTCGTCGCTCAAGGGTGCGGCGAGCCTCGGCCGATTTGGAGAGCGTGACCCCCGGTGGCGCGGGGGGTCAAGGGCGCGCCCTGCGACCTGTCGATCCCAGCCGCCGAAGGAAATCGAGCACAGCGCGGTTCACTTCCTCCGGTCGCTCCAGAAGGGCGGTGTGGCTCCCACCCCGAACCAGGAACAGCTGGGCAGAGGGAATCTCCAGGGCCATGCGCCGCGAGAGCCAGGTCGGCGTGAAGCGGTCGCGATCCCCGGCAACGACCAGCGTGGGAACGTCGACGGCCCCGAGGTGGTCCTCGGCGCCGTGCTCGGCGGCGGCCTGCATCGCCCGCAGGAAGAAGCGGGGATCCATCCGCTCGATGTGCTCGAAATAGGGCTGGAGGTCCGCGCGGCGGAGCAGGCTGGCGTTCACCTCGGTGGACATGGCGATCTCCATCGCCAGGCCGCTCCGGACGCCGAGCCGGGTGAGCACCGAGGCGAGGCGCGGGAACCGCTCGGCGCCCCGGCGGAGGGAAGGAAGGGCGCGGCGGAGGAGGGTGGTGTCGTGGAAGGTGTCCAGCGGGTGACCGGGGCTTCCGGAGACCAGCGCCAGCGCCCGCGTCCGGCCCGGATGGAGGCGGTGGAACTCGAGTGCGAGCTGCACACCCATGCTGTGGCCGACGACGACAGCGCTCTTGACCCGCAGCGCGTCCAGAACCGCGGCGAGATCGTCGGCGAACTGGGGGATGGAGGGGACCACGCCCGGAGGCGGCAGCGGCGACTGACCATGCCCCCGGTAGTGCCAGTGAACGACGCGGTGGCGTTGGGAGAGCGCCGGCACGAGATACTTCCAGGCGAAGCCGTCGCAGGCCAGGCCGTCGCAGAGCACCACCGTCGACCGGCCGCTTCCCTCGACCTCGACGTGGACCTCCGCGCCATCCGGTCGCGCGACGCGAAAGGTCTTCGGCCCCCGCGGCTGGCGAACGCGTGCGGACGGGCGCCTGGGCGCGGGGGCACCCGGGGCGGGCGAGGGCATGGCATCGCGACTCACCGGGCCGTAGTGTAACGAGGAGCGACGAGCGCTCCCACGTGACCCACGTCCACTCGCATCCTCCGGCCTTATCGGACCACCCGCACCCGGACCACACCCAGCCGTGTGACAGCCCGGGTTTGCGCGCCGGCGACCTGGCCCGGGCCCGGGACACCCGGCGAATGACGGCGGCCCTGGTGCTCACCTGCCTCATCGCGGTGGTGGAGGCGATCGGGGGCTGGCTCACCGGCTCGCTGGCCCTGCTTTCCGATGCCGGACACATGTGGACCGACGTGTCGGCGCTGGGGCTGGCGCTGCTCGCGGCCTGGTTTGCCGGCCGCCCGGCCAACCGCAAGCGCACCTACGGTTATGTGCGGCTGGAGATCCTCAGCGCGCTGGTGAACGGGGTGCTGCTGCTCGCCATCACCGTGTTCATCGTGATCGAGGCGCTGGCGCGACTGAAGCAGCCCACGCCGGTGGCTCTGGTGCCCATGGCCCTGGTGGCAACCATCGGCCTCGGGGCGAACCTCCTGGCGATGGGATTCCTGCGCTCGGGTCACTCGCTGAACACCCGGAGCGCGTTCCTCCACGTGGTGGGGGATACGCTCTCCAGCGTCGGAGTGCTGCTCGCCGCGATGGTGATGGCCTTCACCGGGTGGAAGTGGGTGGACCCGATCATCTCCATGTGCATCTCCGCGGTGGTGGTCGTCGGTGCCTGGCGGTTGCTGCGCGAGGCGGTGGACGTGCTGCTGGAGACCGTGCCTCCGCACCTGGACGTGGAGGGCGTGGAGAAGGCCCTCGTCTGCATCCCCCGGGTGACCGCGGTGCACGATCTCCACATCTGGACGGTGGGGAGCGGGATGGTGGCGCTCTCGGCGCACCTGGTGGTGGACGAGCCGAGCGCCTGCGAGAACGACACCATCCTGGTGGCGGCGAAGCGCGCGCTGGTGGAGCGCTTCGGCATCGACCACAGCACGTTGCAGATCGAGAGTCAGGCGCTGGCCGGCCCGGGGGCCGGATAGCGGCCTCGGCCGTGCGTATCGTCGCCGGAAGCCATCGGGGGCGTCCCCTCGCCGGGCCGAAGAGCTCCGGACTGCGGCCCACCGCCGATCGGGTTCGCGAGTCGCTCTTCAACCTGCTCGGTCAGTTCTTCGAGGGCGGGGAGGTCCTGGACCTCTACGCCGGCACGGGGGCGCTGGCGTTCGAGGCACTCTCGCGAGGGATGCGCCGGGCGGTGCTGGTGGATCAGGGAGCCGAGTCGGCGCGGCTGGTCCAGGAGAACGCCCGGGCTCTGCAGCTGGAGGGCGCGATCGAGTTCCTCCGGATGCCGGTGGCGCGGGCGGTCCCCCGGCTGTCGGCGGAGCGACGGAGGTTCGCGCTGGTGTTCGCCGATCCACCCTATGCAGAGGAAACCGTCGCCGAGGTGGTCCGGAGCGTGGGTGAGGGCCGGCTCCTGGCCGAGGGCGGGACGCTGGTGGTGGAGCACGGACGGCGGGAGGTCACCCCGGACACGGTGGTCGGGCTGCAGCGGGTGGACTCGCGCCGGTTCGGCGACACGGTGGTCAGCCTCTACCGGGCTGCAACGGTTCCTTGACGGTCTGCCGACGGTCCGATGATGCTCCTGGCCCCACGTGGCCACCGCCATCTACCCCGGCTCGTTCGACCCGTTGACCAACGGGCACCTGAGCATCATCCACCGCGGGCTCACCACGTTCGACCGGCTGATCGTGGCCGTGCTGAACAACCCCCGGAAGCAAGCGATGTTCGGCGTGGAGGAGCGGAAGGCGCTCATCCGCGAGGCGATGCCGGATCCGCGAGTGGAGGTGGACTCCTTCGAGGGCCTGCTCGTCCACTACACGCGGAGGAAGGGCGTCCACACCATCCTGCGCGGCCTCCGCGCGGTGTCCGACTTCGAGTACGAGTTCCAGCTGGCGAACATGAACCGGAAGCTCGACCCGGACTTCGACACCGTGTTCATGATGACCGGCCAGGACAGCTTCTACATCTCGTCGCAGCTGGTCCGGGAGGTGGCGTCGCTGGGCGGGGACGTCTCCGAGCTGGTGCCGGCGAACGTGTTCCGGGCGCTGCGCGAGAAGTTCCCCTCGAAGAACGGCGGGTGACCGGCGGGCGATCCGCCCTTCAGCGACATTGACTGGCCACCGGACCTCTGGAACCCTCGTCGTCCGCTGGGGGGCCGCCCGATGTCGAGACACGGAACGCCAGGAGCTCTCTGGTCTCTGCTGCTTCTCGGCGGCGTCCTTGCCTGCGCAACGACCAGCAAGCTCGACAGACACGCGCTGGCGGCCGACCACGTCTACCTCGGCAGCAAGGAGGAGCTCGTGGACCGGGTGACCCGCGTCCTCCTGGAGCGCGGGCTGAAGGTGGTCCGGTCCGGTCCCGACTCGCTCCGAACGCCGTGGGTGGCGCTGAACGTGCCTCGGACCGTGGCCGGTTCCAACATCTCGGAGGAGACGACGGCGCTCGTCCTGTTCGAGAGCTACCGGGTCAAGATCCTCGACATCGACGAGAATCACCACCGGCTTCGGGTGGAGCGGGGCACCGCGACCTCTCTGCTCTCGCCGGAGAACGCGCGGAGCGTGGTGGTGCGTCAGGCAACGGGGCAGGGGGAGGACTCCTCTGGGAGCGGAGGCCTCGCCTCCTCGCTCGCGCTGCCTTCGGGGACGACCACCGCACCCGAGTTCGTTCCGGACGCCGAGCTGGAGTGGGCCCTGGTCCAGGCGCTCGAACCGACCGCGGCGGCCGCCCTCGCCTACGAGGAAACGGTGGTGAACGGGGGCGTCGAGGCGCCCCCGCCCCTCCCGCCGCCGCCCCCGCCGCTCGTCGAGGCGGTGCGCGCCTGTCTCGACATCCCGGGGGTGGACCCGCTGCTGGCGACGCGCCGCCTCGTCCTCCTCGGAGAGCTTCAGGGCACCCAGCAGGCGCCGCAGTTCCTGGGAGGGATCGCCTGCCGGGCGGCGGCGCAGAGAATCCCCGTCGCCCTCGGGCTCGAGCTGCCGCATCAGGGCAACGCCGCGCTCGAGGCGTATCTCGCCTCGGCGGGGGCGGCACGGGACCGCCGGGCGTACCTGGAGACGGAGACCTGGCAGCGCGACTGGCAGGACGGCCGTTCCAGCATGGCGATGTTCGCGCTGATCGAGCAGGTCCGGGCCCTCCGGAAGGCGGGGGCGGACATCTTGGTGGCCGGGATCGACGACCGAGCCTGGCTCGGCGAGGTCCGGGACAGGGCGATGGCGGAGAACATCGAGTCCATGCGCCGCAGGACCCTCGACCGACCGATGCTGGTGCTGATGGGGAACCTCCATGCCAGCACGGAGCTGGGAAACGTCGCGCCGGGGTACGTCCCGCTGGGAGCACGGCTCGAGTCCTTCGGGCTCCGTCCGGTGTCGCTGGTGATGGCCTACGACAAGGGAACGATCTGGAGCTGCACCCACACCGAGGGCGGTGGGTGCGGCGTGCACGCGGTGCCTGGATGGCCGCCGGGGGATCGGATGTCCGAGGAGGAGCGAGTCACCGCGCGGACCATCGGGTGGGACCCCTGGTTCGGACGCCGAAGCTTCGTCCGTCTCTGGAAGGCCCGCACGAAGGGATTCGACGGCGTGTTCTACGTCGGCCCGGTCACTGCCTCCGGGCCTCCAGACCGTGACGCCGCAGCTGGGCACGAATCGGATCGACGAGCTCCGTCGGAACTGCCTGGGGCTCGAGGCCCACGTTGAGATGCCCGTCCGCCAGCGGAAACAGCCCGGTCCAGAAGTTCCCGTACCGGATCCACAGGTGGTCGAGGCCGCCGCAGTCGATGTCACCCCGCCGCCCGAGGAGGGTGAGAACGCCCGGATTGACGAGCAGCTCCTCGTACCGGTCCGTCTCCGAGGCGCTCGCCCCGCTGAGGCCCGGGCGTTCCCGGAGCCGAAGCTCTTTCCCCTGGAGCAGTGCGACGTAACGGACGAGGGGGGAGAGCGCGAACAGGGCGTCAGAAACCTCGGAAACCTCGCTCATGGTGCTCCGACCCTAGCGCGGGGTGCGAGCACCGACGAGGTCTCGTCGTCTGCCCGGGAGTGCTCTCGCTCCGGTCGTCACAGTCCCAAACACGATGCGCGGGCCGTGGGGTCTCATCGGCGGCTCGCGCCTGGTGCCGTCGGTTCGTCCTCGTGCGCGACGTCGTAGTGCCTCACGCGTGCGTCCCAGCGCGTCAGCATCGTCGCTGCCTCGTCGTCCACCACGGCGCGCTCGACGTCCTCGCCGGCGAACGCCCGGATTGCCTCGAGGGACTGCCACCGGGTGAACAAGACCAGCTCGACCTTGTCCCCGTCGGGCCGGCGTAGAAGTGTTGCGCCCCGGTATCCCTCGAGTGACTTCAGCCTCGGCAGGATCTTCTCGGTGAAGCGAGCCTGACAATTCAGGGCACCTTCCGACGTCGCATGTGCGGTCCACAGACGGATGATCATCGACGAGCCTCCGGGGCCGCTCCCGGAGGAGCCGAGGCCCGGTCCGGACTGTACCCCCGCCGACCTTGAGCCACGTCGGCCCGGGCTGGTACTCCCCGATCCATGAAGCTCGCCCGCCGCCTCGCCGAGATCCAGCCCTCCCCGACCCTCGCCCTCAATGCGCGCGCCAAGGCCCTGGCCGCGGCGGGGAAGGACGTGGCCGGGCTGTCTGCCGGTGAGCCGGACTTCGACACCCCCGAGCACGTGAAGGAGGCCGCCGTCCAGGCGCTCCGCGAGGGCTTCACCAAGTACACCGCCACCGCCGGCATCCCCGAGCTGCGTGCGGCCATCGCCAAGAAGCTCCGGGAGGAGAACGAGCTCGACTACGCCGCCGACCAGGTCATCGTCACCAACGGCGGCAAGCAGGCGCTCTACAACTGCTTCCAGGCGCTCCTCTCGGAGGGCGACGAGGTGGTGATGTTCGCGCCCTACTGGGTGAGCTACCCCGAGCAGGTGCTGCTCGCCGGCGGCCGGCCGGTGGTGGTGCCCACCCGGGTCGAGGAGGGCTTCCAGCCCGATCCTGATCTCTTGGCCAAGGCGCTCACCCCGAGGACGAGGGCGGTCATCTTCAACAGCCCGAGCAACCCGACCGGGGCGGTCCTGCCGAAGGAGAACCTCCTCGAGCTGGCGGCGGTGATGGCCGTCCACCCGGACGTGCTGGTCATCACCGACGACATCTACGAGCACCTGCTCTACACCGGGCACCGCTTCACCAACATCGCCAACATCGCCCCGGCGCTCCGCAGCCGGACGCTGGTGGTGAACGGGATGAGCAAGGCCTACGCGATGACCGGCTGGCGGATGGGCTACGCCGCGGGGCCGAAGGCGCTCATCACCGGGATGCAGCTGGTGCAGGACCAGGCCACCTCCAACGTGAACAGCATCACCCAGCGCGCGGCTCTGGCCGCCCTGACCGGGCCCCAGGAGCCGATCCAGGCGATGGTGAAGGAGTTCCAGCAGCGCCGGGATCTCCTCCATGGCGGGTTGAGCCAGATTCCCGGCGTCCGCTGCGTCCGGCCGGAGGGGGCCTTCTATGCCTTCCCGGACGTGAGCGCCTGGGTGGGCAAGAGCTGGCGGGGCAAGACGCTCGGCTCGGCGCACGACGTCTCCGAGCGGCTCCTGGAAGACCTGCTCGTCGCGGCGGTCCCGGGCGAGCCCTTCGGGGCGCCGGGGCACCTCCGGTTCTCCTTCGCCGCCTCGCGGGCCACCCTGGAGAAGGGGCTGCAGCGGTTGCGCGACTTCGCCGCTGCCCTGAGCTGACCGGCTCCGCTCGCAGCTGGCAACGGCTCGCGATTCGGGTGGTGCCGCGCCCACCGGGCAGGGGCCGTGGATCCGTCCGACGGACGTGTTACAGGGACCCCTCCGATGCCCAAGCGAACCGATATCCACAAGGTCCTGGTCATCGGATCCGGGCCGATCGTCATCGGCCAGGCCTCCGAGTTCGACTACTCCGGCACCCAGGCCATCAAGGCCCTCCGGGAGGAGGGCGTGCAGGTCGTGCTGCTGAACAGCAACCCGGCCACGGTGATGACCGATCCGGAGTTCGCCCACCGGACATACATCGAGCCCATCACCGTCGAGGCCGCCGAGCAGATCATCGAGCGCGAGCGCCCGGACGCGCTGCTCCCCACCATGGGCGGCCAGACCGCGCTGAACCTGGCCAAGGCCCTGGCAGAGAACGGCATCCTCGAGAGGTACGGAGTGAAGCTGATTGGCGCCTCGCTCCAGGCGATCAACAAGGCCGAGGACCGGCAGCTGTTCAAGGCGGCGATGCAGAAGATCGGCGTGCCGCTGCCCCGGAGCGGCTACGCCACCTCGCTCGACGAGGCCAAGACCATCGTCAAGGACATCGGCTTTCCGGCCATCGTCCGCCCCAGCTTCACCCTCGGCGGGACGGGCGGCGGCGTGGCCTTCAACTCCGACGAGTTCGAGACCATCTGCCTCCAGGGGCTGAAGGCCAGCCCCACCTCCACGCTGCTGGTGGAGGAGAGCGTGCTGGGGTGGAAGGAGTTCGAGCTGGAGGTGGTCCGCGACACCGCGGACAACGTCATCATCATCTGCTCCATCGAGAACCTGGACCCGATGGGAGTGCACACCGGGGACAGCATCACGGTGGCCCCCGCCCAGACGCTGACCGACAAGGAGTACCAGCGGCTGCGCCAGGCCTCTCTGGCCATCATCCGGGAGATCGGCGTCGACACCGGCGGGTCCAACATCCAGTTCGGCATCGACCCCGTGGATGGCCGGATGGTGGTCATCGAGATGAATCCCCGGGTCAGCCGCTCCAGCGCGCTGGCCAGCAAGGCCACGGGGTACCCCATCGCCAAGGTCGCCGCGAAGCTGGCGATGGGCTACCGGCTGGACGAGCTGAAGAACGACATCACCCGGGACACGCCGGCCTCGTTCGAGCCGACGCTGGACTACGTGGTGGTGAAGATTCCCCGGTTCAACTTCGAGAAGTTCCCCCGCTCGACGCGCACCCTGACCACCTCGATGCGGAGTGTGGGCGAGGTGATGGCCATCGGCCGGACCTTCCGCGAGGCGTACATGAAGGCCCTGCGGAGCACGGAGTCCGGCGCCCTGGCCTCGTTCGAGCCGCTCGAGCTCCCCGCCGACGCGGAGGCGCGGACGGAGAAGATCCGCGACCTCATCCGCGTGCCGCGTCCCGAGCGTCCCCAGGCGCTCTTCCAGGCCTTCCGCGAGGGGATGGGCATCGAGGAGGCACACCAGCTGAGCGCGATCGACCCCTGGTTCCTCCGCAACATCCGTGACCTGGCGCTGGAGGCAAAGGCGCTCTCCGGCACGAAGCTGTCGGAGCTGGACGACGCACGGCTGCGGCGGCTGAAGGCGGACGGCTTCTCCGATCGAGTGCTGGCCTTCCTCCTGGGGACGACCGAGGGAGAGGTCCGGGCGCACCGTCACCGGAAGGGGATCCGCCCGGTCTTCAAGCGGGTCGACACCTGCGCCGCCGAGTTCGAGGCCTATACCCCCTACCTCTACTCCTCCTACGAGGACGAGGACGAGGCGCCGCCCACCGAGCGCAAGAAGGTGATGATCCTCGGCAGCGGTCCCATCCGCATCGGGCAGGGGATCGAGTTCGACTACTGCTGCGTCCACGCCGTCTTCGCCCTGCGCGCCGCCGGCTACGAGACGGTGATGGTGAACTGCAACCCGGAGACGGTCTCCACCGACTACGACACCTCCGACCGCCTGTACTTCGAGCCGCTCACCCAGGAGGACGTGCTGGAGATCTCCCACCGGGAGAAGCCGATCGGGGCCATCGTCCAGTTCGGGGGCCAGACGCCGCTGCGCCTCTCGGTGCCGCTGGAGAAGGCGGGCCTGCCCATCCTGGGCACGACGCCCGACGCCATCGACCGCGCCGAGGACCGCGAGCGCTTCGCCAGGCTCATCGAGAAGCTGGGGCTGAAGCAGCCGGAGAACGGCGTGGCCCGCAGCCCGGAGGAGGCGCACGGCACCGCCCAGAAGATCGGCTACCCGGTGATGGTGCGCCCTTCGTACGTCCTGGGTGGGCGGGCGATGGAAGTGGTGTACGACGCCGAGAGCCTCGAGAGGTACATGCGCGAGGCGGTGAAGGCCTCGCCCGAGCACCCGGTGCTCATCGACCGCTTCCTGAAGGACGCCATCGAGGTGGACCTGGACCTCGTCGCCGACCGGACCGGCGAGGTGCTGGTGGGTGGCCTCCTCGAGCACGTCGAGGAGGCGGGCATCCACTCCGGAGACGCCTCGGCCACGCTGCCCCCGCACTCGCTCTCACCCGACCTGGTGGAGCGGATGAAGGACCAGGCCACCGCGCTGGCCCGCGAGCTCGACGTGGTGGGCCTGATGAACGTGCAGTTCGCCATCCAGGGGAAGACCATCTACGTGCTGGAGGTGAATCCCCGCGCCTCGCGCACCGTGCCGTTCATCTCCAAGGCCACCGGGGTGGAGCTGGCGAAGATCGCCGCGCTGTGCATGGTGGGGAAGACGCTCCGCGAGCTGAACGCGCCGCGGGAGATCGAGATGAAGCACGTGGCGGTGAAGGAGTCGGTGTTCCCCTTCGCCCGCTTCCCCGGCGTGGACGTCATCCTCGGGCCGGAGATGAAGTCCACCGGCGAGGTGATGGGCATCGCCGACGACTACTACTCGGCCTTCGCCAAGAGCGAGCTGGCAGCCGGCTCGGCCCTGCCCAGCTCGGGCACGGTGTTCATCTCGGTGAAGGACGAGGACAAGCCGGCCATGGTCGACCTGGCCAAGCGCCTCAAGGCCCTGGGCTTCCGCATCGTCGCCACCGGCGGCACACACCGTTATCTGGAGAAGAAGGGCATCGAGACCGAGCACGTCCTGAAGGTCACCGAGGGCCGTCCGCACGTGGTGGACAAGATCGTGGACGGCGACGTGGACCTGGTGATCAACACCACCTTCGGAAAGAAGGAGATCGCGGACAGCTTCAGCATCCGCCGCGAGTCGCTGATGCACTCCGTTCCCTACTACACGACGGTGCAGGCGGCCCGGATGGCGGTGGGGGCGATCGAGCGGCTGGCCCGCGGGCGCATCCCGGTGACCGCGCTCCAGGACGCGCTCAACTTGAAGCGCTGAGCGCGGCTGGTTAGGGTCCGCCCCCCTGGATGAGCACCCGCATCCCGATCACCGCGTCCGGTCTCCGGCGCCTCAAGGAAGAGCTGAAGCAGCTCCAGACCGTGGAGCGAGGGAAGATCTCCAAGGAGATCGAGGTCGCCCGAGCGCACGGTGACCTGCGCGAGAACGCCGAGTACCACGCAGCGAAGGAGAAGCAGTCGCACATCGAGGGCCGCATCCTCAGCCTCAACGACTGGATCGCCCGGGCCGAGGTGATCGAGGTCTCGAAGCTGTCCGGCGACAAGGTGGTCTTCGGGGCGACGGTGAAGCTGGTCGACGGGGAGAGCGAGAAGGAGGTCACCTACACGCTGGTGGGTGAGCTCGAGGCGGACATCAAGCGCCGGCTCATCTCCGTGACCTCTCCGCTGGCCCGGGGGCTGATCGGCAAGGCGGTGGGCGACCTGGTGACCGTGCAGAGTCCCGGCGGCGCCCGGGAGTACGAGGTGGTCGAGGTTCTCTTCGTGGAGCTGGACGAACCGTAGGAGGCGTCGGCCCGGGGACCCGCGGAGTAGGCTCTCTCGCCCCCATCCTCAGGCGATGCCCTCCGCGTCCTACCTCCAGCCGCTGGTCGCTCCCCTGCGCTTCCTCGCGCAGAGCGACTTCGCGCGTCTGTCGACGGTGAAGGGCCTGGAAGGGCTGGTCCGGACGGCGCTGGAGGGCGCGCGGGTGGCCCGGTCCGGCGCCGACGTGCAGCTGCTGGAGCGGGTGGCGCGGGCGCTGGAGCACCGTGGACCGGAGTCGGCGCAGGACGCGCTCCGGGCGCTCGCCCCTCGGGTCCGCGAGGCAGGGGGGTCTGCGGGCGGGGTCGCCGGGGTCGAATCGGCGAGCACGGGAACGGCCGGACCCGGCGGCGTGACGGCACGCCAGGCAGCCGCGGCGACGGCGGATGCACGCACCAGGGCGTCCGGCGGAGGTGCCGCGACTGCTGCGCGACGGAACGGGCTGACCTCAGGTCGGCGGGCGGCGGCAGCGAGTGCGGACTCGGGACGGGGCGCGCCGCTCCCAGGTCCAGCTTCTGGAACGTCCGGGGCGCCGCCGCCCTCGTCGCGCGCGACCCCCACGGCGGGCGCCGCCACGAGCGCCGCGGCTTCGGAGAACGATGCATCCACGGGAGGAACCCGCCCACCGGCTCGCCGCCGCGGAGCACGCGCGCAGGGGACTCTCCTCGAGGAGCCACGGGGGAAGGAGCGCCGGCGCCGCGCGGGGCGCAAGCCCGAGGAGACTGATCCGGAGGAGGAGCCCGCCCGTCCCATCTCCGCGGCGCCGCGCCGGGGACCTCTGGCCCAGCCCATCGGCGGCAGTGGGATCCGCGTCCCTCCCCGACTGGTCGAGGGCCTGAACCGGAAGGGGCTCGAGCGCGTGGGAGACCTCCTGTTCCTGCTGCCGCGCACGTACGAGGACCGGCGCCGGCTCTCGACGCTCCGGGAGCTCCGGCCGGGCGAGCGGGGAGTGGCGGTCGGGACAGTGCGAATGGCCAGGGATCTGATGATCCGCCCCGGCAAGCGCGGGTTCCAGGCGGTGCTCGCGGACGAGACCGGCAGCATCGCCCTGACCTGGTTCCAGAGTGGGCCGTGGATGAAGTCGCGCGTGCCGGTGGGGAAGCGGCTCATCGTCTCCGGAGAGCTGAGGGCGACCCCGAACGGACGGGAGATGGTGCATCCGGAGATCGAGCCCGCGGACGAGGGGAGTGGGCCGTCGCTTCACACCGGCCGCATCGTCCCCGTCTACCCGGGCTTCGAGCGGCACGAGCAGCGTCAGGTACGGGAACTGGTGGCGCGCGTGGCGGCGGCGCACCTGGCCGCCGTCGAGGATCCGCTTCCTCCCGAGCTCCGCGAGCGGCTCGGCCTCCCCCCGCTGGCGCAGGCGCTGGCTCGCATCCACCAGCCGTCGCCGGATGACGATCTGGGAGGGCTGGACCAGCACCGGAGCCCGGCGCACCGCCGGCTCGCCTTCGACGAGCTGTTCCTCCTGCACCTGGGCCTGGCGCTGCGGCGGCAGGGGGTGAAGCACGAGCCGGGCATCGCCTTCCGGGTGGACGGGGAGCGGCTGGCGCGCGCCCGCGGGCTGCTTCCCTTCACCCTCACCCGCGCCCAGGCCCGGGCGGTGGCGGAGATCGGCCGGGACATGGCCCGGCCCGAGCCAATGCATCGGCTGCTCCAGGGCGACGTGGGCTCGGGGAAGACGGCCGTCGCGGCGGTGGCGGCGGCGCTGGCGGTGGAGGACGGCTGGCAGGTCGCGCTGATGGCTCCGACCGAGATCCTCGCCTCGCAGCACCACGCCACCTTCGCCCGGGTGTTCCGGCAGACCGAGGTGGAGGTGGCCCTGGTCACCGGGACCGGGTCGGGAGGCGACAAGCGTCGAGCGCGCGAGGCAGTGGAGTCGGGGCGCGCCCGCATCGCGGTGGGTACCCAGGCGCTGATCCAGGAGGGCATCGCCTTCGAGCAGCTCGGCCTGGTGCTGATCGACGAGCAGCACCGCTTCGGGGTGCTGCAGCGGCAGGCCCTGGGGCAGAAGGGGCGCCGTCCCGATGTCCTGGTGATGACCGCGACCCCCATCCCGCGGACGCTCGCCATGACGCTCTACGGGGACCTGGACCTCTCGGTGCTGGACGAGCTCCCGCCGGGGCGGACGCCGATCACCACCCGGGTGGCCACGCCCCCGCGACATCCGGAGGTGTGGGAGGCGGTGGAGCTCGAGCTGCGAAAGGGCCGCCAGGCCTACGTGCTCTACCCTCTGGTGGAGGCCTCGGAGAAGATCGACCTCGCCGACGCGACCCGCGGGGCGGAGGAGCTCCAGGCGCGCTGGCCCCACCGGCGGGTGGAGCTCCTCCACGGGAGGCTGAAGCAGGAGGAGAAGGACGGGGTGATGGAGGCCTTCCGCACCGGCCGGGTGGACGTGCTGGTCTGCACCACGGTGGTGGAGGTGGGCGTGGACGTGGCGAACGCCTCGGTGATGGTGATCCAGAACGCCGAGCGCTTCGGCCTGTCCCAGCTCCACCAGCTCCGGGGCCGGGTGGGGCGGGGCGCGGCGGCCTCCCAATGCTACCTGTTGCCCTCCTTCGCCGGCGGGCCGGACGCCCGCGAGCGACTGGAGGTGCTGGAGCAGAGCACCGACGGCTTCGTCATCGCCGAGAAGGATCTGGAATTGCGTGGACCGGGCGAATTCCTGGGAACCCGGCAGAGCGGACTCCCCGAGCTGAGCGTGGCCAACCTGGCGCGGGACCAGGCGCTCTCGGCGGTGGCGGCCGAGGAGGCGAAGGCCATCGCCGCGGCCGACCCCCGGTTGGCCCGGCCGCAGCACCGGGGTTTGCTCCGGGCGCTGGAGGAGCGGTGGGAGGGAAAGCTCTCCCTGGCCAGAGTGGGGTAGCCAGGCCCCCGGCGACGTTTTACGTTGACCGTGGCATGGAAGATCCGAGCCTCATCCGGAGCTTGCGCCGGAGCGGTATCCACGACGAGCGCGTGCTCGCCGCGATGACCTTGCTCTCCCGCTCGGACTTCGTGCCCGAGCGGCTGCGCGACATCGCCTCCCAGGACGAGGCGCTGCCCATCGGCGAGGCGCAGACCATCAGCCAGCCCTATGTGGTTGCCCTGATGAGCGAGGCGCTGGAGGTCCGTCCCGGGGACCGAATTCTCGAGATCGGCACTGGCTCCGGCTACCAGGCGGCAGTGCTGCACCTGCTCGGGGCGGACGTCTACAGCGTCGAGATGCGCGAGGGGCTGGCCCGGTCGGCAGGCGAGCACCTCCAGCCGTTCACCGGCCCCCGGCTTCACCTGCGCATCGGCGACGGGTTCGACGGCTGGCCCGAGGCTGCCCCCTTCGACGCCATCGTGCTGACCGCGGCGCCGGAACGGCTGCCGGTGACGCTGGTGGAGCAGCTCGCCCCCGGCGGGCGACTGGTGGGACCGATCGGCGGACAGCACGAGGGACAGGAGCTGGTGCGGCTCCGCAAGTCGGAGGACGGAACGTTGCAGAGTGAGCGGCTGATCTCGGTGCGCTTCGTCCCGATGACGCCCGCGCCCCTTCCGACCTGAGGCCTCGAGACGCGTGCGCCCCTGTCCCGTCTGCGAAGCACCGGTCACCGGCTGGCAATGCGAGGTCTGCGGCAAGCAGGTGGGGACATCTCCGGCGGCAGCCAACCTGAACGCGCCGCTCGAAGGCCTCGAGCCCACGCTGCTGCCCACCGAGGTCCTCGGCCTGTCGATCGAGGTCGCCCCGGGGCTGGAGCCGACCTCCGCGAGTCCGGTTCCCGACTTTCCCGGGGATCCGCTGCTCGGCTGGGAGGTGACGCAGGTCGGGAGCCCGGAGGACGTCGGCGCGGGCGGGCTGCAGGACCTCGACCCGGGGCGGGTGGCGCCGGACGGACCGCCTGCGGTGGCGCCCACGGTGGCGACCTGCCGGTACTGCCGCAACGTTCAGACGTCGGGCCTGTTCTGTGACCGATGCGGTATGCGGCTGCCCTGGGCGCGTCCGTCCTCGGCGGCGGAGACGGCGGCGCCGGACGAGAACGACCGCCGCCTCTGCAAGCGGTGCGGTGAACGGAGCCCGGCGCCGATGGAGCGCTGCGGCGGCTGCGGTGCCTTGTTGATGAGCGAGGGCTGAGCGCTCGACCGCCGGGACTAGCCAGCCGCGGGCCCGCTGCCGTAGGGTCCGCCCCGCTTGGAGACCCAATCTTCGACCGAGCTCACGCCCGAGGTGGCCCGCGCGCGACTGCCCGAACTCCAGGCCCAGCTGGCGGTGCGCCAGAGCACGACGCACTTCGCGCGCGCGGGCGTGGCCCTGGTGGCCTGCGTGGTCTTCAGCGTCGCCGCGGCGAAGCTCTTCTGGGACTCGATCCGCTTCCCGGTGCTCGGGGCGCTCTCGGTGGTGCTCGCGATCGGGCTGGTGGTCTTCGCCTGGGGCCAGTACCGGAGAGGGATGGCGCATCACCGGAGGGAGATGGAGCTGTTCGCCTCGCTGCAGGCGGTGCACCGGGCGCTCCACCTGGACGATCCGGCGGCGCTGTTGCCGCGATGAGCACGGGGTCTGGCCGGTTCATCGTCCTGGAGGGCATCGACGGCTCGGGGACGACCACCCAGGCGGCGAGGCTGGTGGCCTCGCTGCGGGAGGCCGGGCATGCGGTGCTGGGGACGCACGAACCGTCGGACGGGCCGATCGGAGTCGTGCTCCGCCAGGCGCTGACGCGGCGGCTGGTGGGTCTGTCGGACCGGGCGCTGGCACTGCTGTTCGCGGCGGACCGGCTGGATCACCTGGCCTCGGTGGTGGAGCCGGCGCTGGCGGAGGGAAAGGTGGTGGTGTCGGACCGCTACGTGCTCTCGTCGCTGGCCTACCAGGGGATGCGAATGCCGCTGGCGTGGGTGGAGGCACTGAACGCGGCGGCCCGTCCGGCGGACCTGACGCTCTATCTGGACGTGGACGCGCGGACCGCGGCCGAGCGGCGGCACGGCCGGGGCGGAACCGATGAGCTCTTCGACGCGGACGATGTGCAGCGGGCCGTGGCTCGCGCGTACGGGCGAGTGGTCCGGAAGCACGCCCGGGCGCAGCGGGTGATGAGGGTGGACGGACGCGCGACGCCGGACGAGGTGGCGCGGGAGATTCTCTCCATGGTCGGCACGATGCTCCCGCGGCGGGGCCCGAAGTAGAGTGCCTCGCGAGATGGCACGGACGGGCGCCGCGGCGATCATCATCGGGAACGAGGTCCTCTCGGCGAAGGTGGAGGACGTGAACGGGCCGCACCTCGTACGGCGGCTCCGCGAGCACGGTCTGCCGCTCCGGGGAATCTTCGTGGTGCCGGACGAGGTCGAGGCCATCGTGGGAGCGTTGGTGAGCGCGCGCGCGGTGGCCCGGTGGGTGATCACCAGCGGCGGCATCGGGCCCACGCACGACGACGTGACGGTACGGGCGGTGGCGCTGGGGCTGGGGCGGGAGGTGGTGCGTCTGCCGCGCATCGTGGAGCTACTGTCGCAGGCGCATTCGGGCTCGATGCCGGCGGAGGCGCTGCGTCTGGCGGAAGCTCCCGCGGGCACGGAGCTGCTGGCACCGGAAGGGACGGTGTACCCGGTACTGTCGGTCGAGGGGATGTTCCTGCTGCCCGGGGTGCCGTCGCTGTTCAGGCTTCAGCTGGAAACGGTGCTGTCGTCGCTGCCGAAGGGGGCGGTGCACGTCCGGTCGCTGTACCTGTCGCAGGGCGAGGCGGAGATCGCGGCGGCTCTCGACAGGGTGGCGCTGGGCATGCCGGACGTGGGGATCGGCAGCTATCCGGCGGTGAGCTCCGGCGCCGACCACCGGGTGCGAGTGACGGTCGAGGCGGCCGAGCCCGAGCGAGTGGAGCTGGTCGTGGCGCGCCTGCGGAGCGAGCTGCCCGAGGGGACGGTCCTCCGGGTCGAGTAGGAGCTCGCCTCGGTCTCACCCGGGTCGGCCGAGCACGCCGGTCCGCTGCCTCGAGGGGACGGTCAACGGAAGGCCAGGCCCGCTGCCCCGGGCGCCCGGAGCAGGCACAGGCCGGTCGGAATGGCCGGTGCGAACCAGGAGGTGGCGCTCACCCCGTCCCTTCAGGGCATGCTGCTGACCCTTCGAGCCCCGTGCGAGCGCTCACACCGCCCGCTCCGGCAGCGTCGGCCCGACCCGGTCCCGGAGCGTGAACAGCTCCTCGGACAGGGAGAAGCTCAGCAGCGCCCGCAGATCCGCCCGCTCTTGCACCGCGCGGGCCACGCTCTCCGGGGACTCGGGGAGCTTGGACGCGGCGAACGCCGGGTCCTCCCGCAGCACCATCGCCAGCGCCACTGCCGGGTCCCCGCACACCAGCAGCCCGGCCCGGTTCCCGGAGGCGAAGAGACCCTGCAGCGTCTTCCCCAGGTCCGGCACCCGGCCGTGTGCCACCTCCCAGGCGGGGCCATCGAGCGCACGGAGCGTCTTTCGCGAGAACATCTTTCGCAGGGACCGCACTCGCTCGTCGTCCCGTCGCCCCAGCCGGTCGAAGTCGGGAACCACGACCCGGATGCAGTCCCCGAGCAGGTCGGCCAGCTCGACCTCGGGGAGCTTCCCGGCGAGCGCGGTCCGCTCGAGGAGAGCGAACACCGCCCGGCCGATGAGGAACTTCTGCTCCCGGGAGTTGAAACGCCGCACCACGTCCTGCCCGACGCAGATGCTCGGCGGGTCCCCTGTCTCCGCGACCATGAGGCCGCGCCGGGCCTGGTACACCTCGAAGTGGTCCACTCCGAACCCCTCGGCCACCAGGCGGATCGCCCGAACCACGGGGTGGTCGGAGCGGAGCCGGTCGGCGCGCGGGTCGACGCCCAGCGCCTCGAAGTCCGGGGGGTAGAGCTTCGAGACCTGGTCCCCCACGGCGCGGAGCACGTCGGTGAGCGGGTTCCGCGCGTCGGGGTGGAGGAGGAGCTCGAGTGAGTCGCGATCGATCCGGGCGTGCGGCTCGGTGGGAAGCCGCCCTCGCCAGTCGATGTGAAGATGGTTGGCACGGGCCGGCCCGGCGCTCAGGAAGGCGCTGACGGCCGCGCAGCAGAAGCTCCGGTCGAGCATGCGCTGCGAGTCCCAGATCTCGTAGATGCTCTCCAGGCTGAGCACCCGTACCGGGTCCAGCGCGAGGACCTCCCGGTGAGCGTCGACGGCGAGGTCGGCCGAGCCCGGATCCTTGCTCAGCATGTCCGCCAGGGCGGCCCGTGCCTCGACGCTTGCCGGATCCAGCTGCACGGCGGTGCGGCAGGCGCTGACCGCCCGGGACAGGTCTCCCAGCAGCCGGATGTACAGCTCGGCCAGCCGCACGCGGATGCGAGCCGCTGAGGCGGGAGGGCAGGAGGGCCCGGCGACCTCGTCGAGCAGCTGCAGGAGCAGCGACATGCGCCCTCGTCGCTCGAAGAGGGGGACGACCCGGTCCAGCGTGTCGGGCTCGTCGCGCAGCAGCGGGAGCGCCTCCCGCGCCTCGGCGACCGAACGTTCGCCGTCGTCGAAGCCATCGCTGAGGGCCTCCGCGAGCCGCAGCGACGCACGGGCCCGATCCACGGGCCTGGTCTCCATGCCCCGGAGCTGCTGCAGACAGTCCACGACGCCGGTCCAGTTCCGGGAAGCGCGGTGCAGCGTGGCCAGCCGGTCCAGCGGATCGGCCGAGCGCACCGAGGCCAGCGCGGCGTTGAACGCGGCCACGGCGCGCGCCGGCTGGTCCAGGTGGTCCTGGTAGAGGATCCCCAGCCGGAGCTGGAGCGCGGCCAGCGTCTCGGCATCGCCGCCGATTCGCAGCCGGGACTCGAGGGCCTCGGCAGCATCGAACCAGCGGCCCTGCTCGGAAGCCAGCTCCGCGCGCAGCTCGAGCGCGTCGGCGTGCTCCGGCTCGGCCTCCAGCGCCCGGCCGAGGGCAGTCAGGGCCCGACCCTGGTCACCCACGCCATCCAGCCAGCCCTGGGCGGCCTTGAAGAACTCGTTCGCGGCCCCCGGCCGATCGCCGGAAGCGAGCCGGGTCTGGCCGCGCCTCTCGTTGAGCGACGCCAGCTCGGCCGCACCGCCCTTGCGCGCGAGGAGCGACTCCACGGCCTCGGCGGCCTCGACCTCCAGGGGATCCAGATCGAGCACCCGCTCGAAGGCGTCGATGGCGCGCTGGTGCTTCTCCAGCTCGTTCATCCACAGCCGGCCTGCCTCGAGCCAGGCCTGCACCGCGCCTTCCCGGCTGTGGGTGGCGGCGGCCTCGGCCTCCCAGGCGAGGGCCGCGGCCTCGGTCTCGCCCATGCGGAGGCGGACACGGCGCACGCCCTGGAGCGCCACCAGCTCCGCGGGCTCGAGGGCGAGCGCGGCCTGGTACGCGGCGAGGGCGAGCGGGAGCGTCTGGAGCGCCGTCTCGCCGAGCTGACCCAGGCGGAGGTGGAGCTCGAGCCGCGCGGACGGAGCCTCGGTGACCGCCAGCCGCCGCTCGTAGAACGCGCGAAGTCCCTGGACATCGGAGGCCTGGCGCAGCCCGCGCTCGAGCTGGAAGGCGGTGCGAGGGTCCTCGGGATCGACGGAGAACGCGCGGCGGAGGTGCTCCAGGCGCTCGTCCAGCCGAGGACGTCCCTGCTCCAGCTCGGCCGAGAGCCGGAGCGCCGCGGCGAGCCCCGGGTCTGCCACCCTGGCGGCGAGGCGCTGCCGAACCTCCGCGCGCCGCGCCCGGTCCGAAGCGCGGGTGTGCTCGAGCAGGAGCAGCGCGCCGATGTCGTCCGGCTGCAGCTCGAGCGCGGACTCGACCACCGCCGCGGCGCGGTCGAGGTGCCCGGCGGCGAGGAGCGCGTGGGCCAGCCGGCGCTGCGCCGCCAGCCGCTCGGTGGCGCTGCCGGCCACGGTGGCGCGCTCCAGGGACTGGAGGGCGTCCGGACCGCCCTCGTGGGAGGCGAGCGCCTCCAGCTGGCGGAGGGCGGGGATGTGGTCCGGGGCGAGCCGGAGGACCGCTTCCAGCGTCGCGGCGGCTGCCGCGCGGTCGGCGAGCGCGTCCAGCTGGAGGGTTGCCACCTCGAAGAGCGCGTCGGCGCGAGCACGAGGGTCGGTCCGGGTGCGGGCCGTCCGCTCGAGCGTGGCGACCAGACCGCCCCAGTCCCCCTGGCCGCGCTGGATGCGGGCGAGCGCCCGGAGCGCGGCCCCGTGGTCCGGGTCCCGCCGCAGCACCTCGTCCCAGGCGGCGCGCGCGGCGTCCAGGTCCACCAGGCGCGCCTCCTCGAGATCGGCAATGCGGGCCCAGAGCTGCACCGCGCGCGCGCTTCCCGCGATCTCCGCCTCGCGCCGGTACATCTGGCCGAGCTCCTTCCAGCGCCCGTCGCGGGAATACAGCCTCCCCAGAGCCTGCAGCGCGGGGAGGTAGGTCCGATCGGCCTCGAGGAGGCGCTGCAGGGCAGTGATGGCCGCCGCGACGTCGTCGAGGCGCTCCTCCAGCACCTGCGCCGCGCGATGTCTCAGGGCGATGGCCTGGGCCGGATCGGTCGAGAGCTCGGCCTGCCGCTCGAGGAGAGGGACCAGCTCGTCCCAGACCTCGCGCCGCTCGGCGAGGCGGGCCAGGTGGACCAGAGAGGGCAGATGTCCCGGAACCAGCTCCAGCGCACGGCGAAGCGCGTCCGAAGCGAGGTCCAGGTTTCCCAGGTGCTCCTCCGCCTCCTGGGCGATGCGCCCCAGCGCGACCACTCCGTCCGCGGGCGAGGTGATGGAGAGCAGCTCCTCCTCGTGCAGGGCGATGAGCTCGTTCCAGCGCTGCTCGCGCCGGAGCACCCGCTCCAGGCCCTGCCGCGCGGGGAGGTAGCCGGGGACGAGCTGGAGCGCCTCCCGGAAGCGGGTCAGGGCCTCGTCGGTGCGATGCAGTCGCGCGTCGAGGATCTCCGCGGAGCGGAAGTGCAGCTCGGCCCGGGTCCGGGGATCACCCACGCCGGCGAGCTCGGCGTCGTACACCGCGACCAGCGCCGGCCAGTCCTGGGTCTTGGCGTGTAGCCGGCCGAGGCCGCTGAGGGCCACCGGATGGCCGGGGACCCGGGCCAGCACTGCCTCGTAGCGCTCGACCGCCTGGGGGTCACGGTGGAGCGTGTCCTCGAGGAGCGAGGCGAGCCGGAGCTGCACCGCCAGCCACTCCCGCTGGTCGCGTACCGCGCCGGCGAGCGACGCCAGCACGTCGGCCAGCTCCTCCGGCCGGTCCAGCGACTCGTGCAGGGTGGCCAGCGCGGTGAGGACGGCGGTGTCCTCCGGGTTCTGGTGACGGGCGGCATTGAGCGCGGCGACGGCGTCCTCGGGCCGCTCCTGCCGGACGTAGGCCCGGGCCAGGGCGGTGTAGGCGGGCACCGACGTGGGCCCACCGAGCTCGGCCTCGGCGGCCAGCACCGCGACCAGTGCCTCGTCGTCACCGGAGGCCTCGGCGGCCCGCCTGAGCGCGCCGAGGGTGACCGGATCCCGCCGGTCGAGCGCGAAGGCCTCGCGCCAGCGTCCCAGGGCGTCGGCGGGCTGACCGAGGCGCTCGTGAAGTGTGGCCGCGGTCTGGAGCGCGTGCGCGGCGAGCCGTGGGTCGGGCAGCGCGCGGGCGAGGAGGACCTGCACCCGCAGCAGGCCGGCCACGTCCCCGTGTGCGGCGAGCATTCCCTCGGCCTGGATCAGCAGTCCCAGGTCCGCTGGCTCGAGCTCGAGCGCGTCGGCGAGCACCGTGGCGGCCTCGTCCCACCGGTCGAGGCGATCGGCCAGGACCTCGGCCTTCTCGAAGAGGAGCGCGGCGCGGGGCCGGTCGCTCTCGGTGGCTGCCAGCTCGGCGTCGAGGAGCTGGAGCACCATGGGCCAGTTCCCGACGTCGGAGAAGATGCGGCGGGCGGAGCGGAGGTTCTCGACGAAGCGGGGCGCCAGCCGGTACGCGGACTGGAACGCGGCAGCCGCCGCGCGAAGGTTCCCCAGGGGACGCTCCCACAGCAGACCGAGCTCGTGGTACAGCCGTGCGCTTCGCGGGTCGGGCTCCAGGGCCTTCGCTTCTCGCTCCAGCCCCGCGATGCGGGCACGGACCTCCGCCTCAGTCTCGGAGGGAACCGTGGGGCGCCCGACCGGCGCTTCCCGCTCGGGAGGTGCGGTCATGCGGCGTGCGCGGAAGCCAGGAGCGCCCCCGAGTCGATGAGGTCGGAGACAGCCTCGATGTCGCGGTGAATCTCCCGGTCCTCCTCCATCGGGGGAACGACCTGTCGGACGGCGGCGTGAGCCGCGGCGACGCCCCGGCCGGCGCGGAGCGGCTTCCGGAAGTCGAGCGCCTGCGCGGCGACCAGCACCTCCACGGCGAGGCAGGTACGGGTGAACTCCACCACCTGCCGGGCCTTGAGCGCAGCGGTCATGCCCATGCTCACGTGGTCCTCGCGCCCGGCGGAGGAGGGAATGGAGTCCACCGAGGCCGGGTGGCTGAGGATGCGCGACTCGGCGACGAGCGCGGCCGAGGTGACCTGGGCGATCATGAAGCCGGAGTTGAGGCCGGAGTTCCTGGTGAGGAAGGGGGGAAGCCCGCTCAGCGCAGGGTTCACCAGCTGCTCCACTCGCCGCTCGCTGATCGCGGCGAGCTGGGTGGAGGCGATCGCCAGCACGTCCAGGGCGAGCGATACCGGCTGCCCGTGGAAGTTGCCGCCGGAGACGATGAGGTCCTCTCCGGGGAAGACCAGCGGGTTGTCGGTCGCCGAGTTCACCTCGATGGCCAGCACGCCCCGGGCGTGGGCCAGACCGTCGCGGGCCGCGCCGTGCACCTGGGGCATG
>Ga0207679_10000124_pt1 | contig 63038 bp, 71 predicted proteins | sample KBSC73metaG_FD_184320 | JGI IMG/M metagenome (GOLD analysis project Ga0207679, IMG submission 184320) | Corn rhizosphere microbial communities from Kellogg Biological Station, Michigan, USA - KBS C7-3 metaG (SPAdes) (version 2) | ecosystem: Host-associated > Plants > Roots > Rhizosphere > Soil ...
CTAAGCATTCCGTCGAATTTACGTATAAATCGTTTCATATGCGGGTCGAGCAGATGATCGTCCATCGCGAGCACTTCAGCAAAGTCGAGCCACTTAAGCCCGCGCATCTCGCGTGTGTCGTAATTAAACTCCGCTTTGCTATCGCCTGCAATAACATACCATAGGCTTACATCAGTATGTGTGCCGGGACCCCGTGTTTCGGTAACCGTGATTAATGCAGGTCTCTCGCCAATGATGCTAAAGTCTGCGTCGAGCTCTAGCTCTTCCATCGCTTCGCGTCGCACCGTTTCGCTAGGGTGTTCATCGATTTCGACATGCCCGCCGCTTGGTAGCCACATGCCTGCTTTGATATGATCAACAAGCATTAGTTTCCGAGCGCGAGGATCGTAGACGACAAAGTATGAGACGAGATGTTTTGGTGGATTATCGGGCTTTGCGATTCTAAAAAGATCGTTTGTACCTTGAATCCAGTTCGCTACGTCGTTGATATGCAATTGCTCAACCTCATCATGCGGCACTATGCCCTGTACTAGGTTTAAAATCTCGTCCCTCATATATACCTCAATACTACCATAAGCAACTCGGTGCAGATATTGTAATAATCACGCAAAAAATAAACGCCGCACATGAGCGACGTTTATTTGGAGGTGGTTTTATTATGCGCGGCGCATGTATGCACGAACTGTAAGTGGCGCAAATATCGCAATGATCACAATAGCCCCTAACACAGTAAGCCAGAAGTCACCGTGGATTGCACCGTGATTTACGAGATCGCGAATCGCAGTAATCAAGTGTGAAATTGGGTTCATTGTCGCGAACCACTTCAACCAACCAGGGAGTGTATCGACGGGCACAAATGCGTTCGAGAGGAACGTCAGTGGGAATAATACAATCATCGAGATACCCTGCACGCTCGATGCCGAGCGAGCAATCACACCGAAGAAGGCGAAAATCCAACTGAGACACCATGCAAATGCAATGAGCAATGCGCTCGCACCAAGTACGCCAAGAATGCCGCCGCCTGGGTGAAAGCCCATGATGAGGCCCATGATGAACGTCAGGGTCGTTGCGATAACATAGCGGATCACATCGGCCATGAGTGCGCCGGCAAGTGGCGCAATACGAGCGATTGGCATTGACTTGAAGCGGTCAAAAATACCTTTGTCCATATCTTCGCGGAGCTGTGTACCCGTTACAACTGACGCCGTAACGATTGTCTGCGCCAAGATGCCAGGGATGATGAGCGGCAAATAGCTCGTGACGTTACCAGCGATTGCGCCACCAAACAAGTACGTGAACATCACGGTAAATAAGATTGGCTGGAAGACAACATCGAAGAGTTGCTCTGGGTTGCGGCGCATCTTAATAAGGCCACGTCCTGCCATTGTGATCGAGTTTTGGATTGTTCGTTTCAGGCTAATGTGATTTTTGAGCTCACGCTGCTCGCCTGGAACAATTGTCGTAACGGCTTCCATTATTTTTCTCCTTTCTTTGCAGTCTTCTCTTTGCCAGTAAGCGCAAAGAATACCTCGTCAAGTGATGGTTTCTGTACGCTCACTTCGTCGAGCTTGATGCCGGCTTTTTTGAGTGCTACGAGCAGGTCTGTTACTGTATCAGGGTCTTTCATTGGCGCCGTGATAAGCTTTGGCTCTGGGTTTTGGGTTTTTACGCCAAGCACCTTTTCGATAATACTTCGCGCTTCAGCAATATGCGCTTCGCTACTAATTTGTAGCTGCAATGTTGCCGCACCGATTGAACGCTTAAGCTCGTTTGGGGTGCCCTCGGCAACTACACGACCTTTATCGATGACGGCAATTCGGTCGGCAAGTTGGTCGGCCTCTTCAAGGTACTGCGTAGTTAGTAGAATAGTTGAGCCACTCTTCACGAGGCGGCGGATTGTATCCCACATTTGATTACGGGTGCGTGGGTCAAGGCCGGTAGTTGGCTCGTCTAAAAAGATAAGTGGTGGCTGTGCGATAAGGCTCGCTGCGAGGTCAAGACGACGGCGCATGCCACCCGAAAACTTCGAGAGCGGGCGCTTCGCTGCTTCTGTAAGACCAAACTCTTCAAGTAGTTCGTTTGCCTTGGCTTTTGCTTCTTTACGGCTCAAACCAAGCAGACGGCCAAAGATTACAAGATTTTCAATAGCCGAAAGTTTATCGTCGACCGATGCGTATTGACCGGTCACACCAATTAACTGACGGACAATCTGCGGCTCTTTTACTACATCGTGGCCGAAAATCTTTGCCGTACCGCCATCCGGACCGAGCAAGGTTGCCAGCATGTTGATAGTTGTGGTTTTACCGGCTCCATTTGGGCCAAGTACTCCGTAAATCATGCCGCTTGGAACTTCGAGGTCGATTCCATCAACAGCCTTATTGTCGCCAAAGACCTTTTGTAGGCCTTTTACCTCGATGGCGAGACTTTTATTTTTCGTCATCTATACATCATTCCTTAACAATGTTAAATTAATGCTTCGTTTCTTAAATTAACACTGTTAAATATTTATGTCAACTGTTATAATACAGTTATGGATCACGAAAGTAAGCAAGCCCGAATGCGCGAACGCATTGAAGCGCAACACCGGCGAATGGCCGAGAGAATTGAGCGTCAACAACAACGCATGGATGAGCAAATCGAGCGACAACAGCGCCGCGTCGAGGAACGCCTTGAACGCCAACAGGCACGCCTTACCGGCCGCTTAGAGCAGCTTAATCCGAATTTCGACAGCCTTACCCTCAATGATAAGCAGCAGGCAATCGTTGCCGCTGCGCTCGAGCTATTACACACAAAAACTCTTGACGAACTTTCGTTACGCGATATTGCCAAGGCAGTGCATATGCAGGCGCCTGCTCTTTACTGGCACTTTAAAAACAAGGCCACGCTTATCGATTTTATGGCCGAGGCGATGTTACAACGAGAATTTAGCGATATGCACGTCCGCGCCGACGATGAGCCATGGGATGAGTGGCTACTCGAACAAATGCGCCTACTCCGCAAAGCTATGCTCGCCTACCCTGATGGTGGCCGCGTTGTCGCCGGCGCTCACCCTTACCCCGCCGTAACACTTGGCAAGATTTTTGAGTACTCACTTGAGTCGCTCCATTCTGCGGGTATGCCACTTGGTATGGCTGGAGTTGCTGTGTCCACTACCGTACGCTACGCATTTGGGTATGTTATTGAAGAGCAATCGTCACCATCGGCCGAAGAGCTTAAGAGTATCGATGTCAGTAAAGTCCTTGGCCATGCACCCTACACTGCCAAGCTGCTACAAGGAATGGACAGCTTCGATGAGGAAGCGCATTACATAGCTGGCGTAAAAGTAATTATTGCTGGCGTAAAAGTGAGCTTTGAGCAGAAGTAATGAGATCAGAGCTACTTCTCACTGCCCGGCTCGCGGCGCATGGATTTGAACCAGCGCGATTCACTACGCCACTCGAAGTAGTGACAGCGTTTGGCGCAATGCAGGCGCAAGATTACGGACAAGCTCTTTGGGCGATCGGCTCGCGCATACCTGGTTCAACGCGCCAAGATATTGAAGCTGCGATCAATCGATTTGAAATTATACGCACGTGGAGTATGCGTGGCACAATTCATTTCGTACCCGCCGTTGACGCAAAATGGATGGTAGGTTTACTCACACCGCGCATTACTGCGAAACTTAAATCTCGCCGTACAGAACTTGGCGTGACACAAGACAACCTTGATCGTTGCGCCGTGATTCTTAGGAAAGAATTGCACGGTAAGAGACTGCTATCACGCCCGCGCATTTTTGAGATATTTGAGGAAGCTGGTGAGCCAACTAAAAATCAGCGGGGCTATCATATCCTTCTCGAGCTTGCGCAGCATGGTCTCGTTTTTATTGGGCCCAATGATGGTAAGCAGCCTACATTTGGGCTACTCGATGAATTCGTGACGAGCCGTGCACTAAGTCATGATGAATCGCTACAAACAATTGCCCTACGCTTCTTCGCAAGCCATGCACCTGCAACACTTGAGGATTTTGCGTACTGGTCAGGCTTGACTCTTCTTGATGCAAGAAAAGCAGTCGAGCTCTCCGACGGCAAACTTACGCGCATTGAAGTCGCCGGCGTGCAGTATTTTGTCGATGCATCATTTCAGGCCCCAGAATCCCCCATTAAAAATTCCGTGCATTTGATGGCTGGATTCGATGAATATTTTCTCCCCTATCGTAATCGACATACTACTATTATCGATACCCATCATGCAGCCCATGTAGTGCCTGGTGGTAACGGTGTATTCAAGCCGACACTTGTTATTGATGGAGTTGTTTCAGGGGTTTGGGCTCGAGAGGTTAAATCTAAGTCTGCGAATATTACAGTTAGGACCTTTCCAGATGTTAATGTCTCGCCTGATGAGTTATCTCATGCGACTGCCGCATATGCACGCTTCCTCGATAAACCAATAGCGCTCGATATTGAAAATATTTAATAAAACCACAAGTGTATTGTATTTATCAATATAATATGATATAATAATTTTGTCTTTGCCGAGCACACACTCGAATATCTTAATGCCCGACGAACCCAGAAGGATACCCCTAATGGCAAAACTCAACCAAGTTCCACGCGTAGCTACCCCACCACGTTTTGATGAGCTCAAAGCAGGTACATACACTCTTCGTGCGCCGTTCTTTGAGAGCGATCAGGCCGAGGGCGGCGCCCTACAAGTAGGGCTTGAACCTTATGAATATGAACCAGAAGACAAGCGTGAAGTTCTTGCTACGGTGCGAGAGGACCTTGGACGCCGCTCAATTGAACTTGCTCTTCCTGACGGCAAGCCATTTACTGTAGAATCTTCTATTGATGACGATTCTCACCGAGTTGACGCATTAGGCCGCGCAGTCGTCAGTTTGATTGTTGAAGATTCTATGATGGCGTGGATGAATATTGAGGCAGATGGCGACGAGCCACTCCATGCGGAGGGGCCCGAAGGTCTTAATCGACTCGTCCAGAACTTAACCTTGTTTGCCCTTCTTAAGCAGGAGACTGCTGCCAAAGGCACAGACACAGCCTCTTAAGCCATCGCTCTTTCGCGTACTCGAAGAGCCCAGCACAGAATACCGAAGTTGATAAACAGCTTTATATACTCTGTTGGTAAACCCTGATTGAGTCGCCACAGCTCGTGATAACTCAAACTCAAGATAAGCACGATAACCGCGCATAGTAGAGCCCAGAGTATCACTTTGCATTCACGATTATTGCTGCGTGCATATATGGCAAACGCCCATAAAAGTGCGAGCGTTGCAATGAGCTGAAAACAAATTGATCCCCAGTGAAATCCGTACGGTGCGTTGAATGGATCAGTAAACATCAGGCCTGCGCCAAATGCTACAAGCATCCATTGCTCAGGCAAGAAGTTTGTTAAAAACTTTATGGATGATGTTTTCTGCAGTATTTTTGTGAGCTGTTCGTGAAAGAATGGCAGTGCAGCAAGCAGTATGAATCCGCCAAAGAATAGCACATCTTGAAAAAGCTGTGTATTAAGATTGTGCAGATTTGTTTCGCCTTGGACATTATGTTCGCTGAAATATGCCGATGTTTGCCATTGGAATATACGCTGACCCCAGCTAATTTCTTCCATCCCCATCACGAAAAGTACTAACGAAAAAGTTGCCGCTAAGCCCACTGCAGCCCACTGCTTTCGGTGCATGAAGTGTGGTAAAAGCGATACGAATACACCACATGCGATGAACTCGAACAACATGCGAAGTATCGCGCCTGGCCGAGTAAAGATGTCATTATCACTCATGCGCACAAGCCCACCAAGATGGGGAAAGAGCGCATTCACCAATGCAAATAGTAGCGCGAGCGTTGGCAATATTACCATGAGCACCTTCACCCAGCCTGGGAGCACTTTATGGGAATCATCTGTTTTAATATCGCTACGTACGATCCATAATGCGCTTGCCAAAAAGAGTATGTAAATAACGATACGCGCAATATCAAAGATACCAAATGCATCTTTTGCCCATGTTTCACTTACGAAAAAGGTTGCCAGTGTAGCTATGCCGAGAATCCCAGTAAGTATCTTGATTCCTGAATTCTTTTTTCCCATCTCGCCTTCCCTCATTTTTTAGTTGTAGCCGACCGAGCTTAAGCAATGTTTACCGGATCGCTGAATTCATTCATTATATATGTAGAATTATACGCCACCGTAATACTTTTTACTGCCATTCTACTAGTTTGATAGATATACATCGAAGTGTGACATTCGGTTTCATAAGGAGACCCAAGCCCTTTTACTCGAGTTTCCCACTTGCTTATATTGCTATAATATGTTATTATCTCACTGTTCAGCGAACACCCGCCCAGAGATGAAGGAAGACACCCATGTCTGCCGTTACCGTCGTCATCGCCACTCAGGCCGACGTCGAGGAGCACATCAAGGGACTGCTCACGCAGGGTCCGATCAAGCACGGAAACGGAGGAGCGTTCAACGCGCTGTACAACTTGTACAGCAACGCCTCGGGTGCAAAGAACGCGCCGAAGACGCGCCGGCTGCTCCGGAGCGCCCTGAACGCACTGGAGCGCAAGGGGGAAATCGCGCTGAGGAGGAAGGGTCCGTACAACCTGTACTCGATCAGCCTTCCCGACGCGCAAGCCTCGGCCGACAGCGTGCCGCGAGAGTTCGAGACGTTCGCAAAGTTCTGCACCCTCGTACTCGCGACCATCCAGCTGGCCGCCAAAAAGGCCCGAGCCGAGCAGAACCGTCGACACTCCGTGAGGCTCGACCTGCAGGCTGAGCTCGAACTCCTCGGCACCAAGCACGACATCCTCGAAGCGCGGCACTACCTGGGTCTCCTGGGGCTCGTCACGATCGCGGGCGTCGACCCGGCACGCTACAACGTGTCGGAGCGAGAACTGGATCACGCCGCGCTGCGGGCGCTCGTCGATGGGCCCTTCACCTTCAGCTCCTACAAGGAGCTGCCCATGGACCCCAGCTGAACCCGGCTGTGCGCCGACGCCCCTGGAGGGTGCCGGCGCACAGCAGTACGACCTATGATGATAGTTAAAATGCCGTTAATCATTCCTCGCTTACGATTCTTCAACGGGTTGTGAGCGCTATACTAGCAATAATGAATCACGATACGGAAAAATCCACGCAACGCTCAAAACGAGCAAAAATCGCCATTATCACCCTCGTTATACTCTGCCTTGCAGGCATTGGAAGCGGAGTGTTCTTTTTTATTCAATACTCGCAAGTACAGGCAAAAGCCAACCAAAAAGAAGATCTCACGAAGCGTATTGCAACACTCGCTGTACTACCCGATGATTCGTCTACTCTTGTGACCGTTGCCGATAAGACCAAGCTACAGAATAAGCAGCTTGCCGATAAAGTAAATAACGGTGATGTATTGATGATTTTTGCTAAAACCCAGCGGCTTATCATCTACCGCCCAAGTGACAATAAAATTGTAGACATGCTAAGCTTTAGCGCTCAAGATACATCTGCAATTTCGAAGACACAAAAGTAATTAGTTTTATTAGTCTGATGGCACATACTCGATAGTCACGAGGAAGTTCTTTAGGGTTACTGCGACCGTTGCGTTTACGTCGAATGTGTACATATCGCCTGATACAAAGCTCGTACCACCAACAAGCGTTGGAGTGTATGGTGTGAGTCCAACAAGATTTGATAGCGGAGTACTCGCGACCGTTGTTGTTCCGTTTTTCGTGATGCTCGCCGTTGAGGCAAGGCTTAACGTTGTTTTATTGGTAAACGATATTTTTGTAATCGTACCGTTGCTTGGTGCGACGAACACTGGCCATGATTCCGTTGCGAATAGTGCCACAGTCACGCTACCCACTTGGACATCGACGGTCCGCTTACTAGCTGCCGAAGAAAGCTTCGACGTATCGACTGAGTTACTTGCAAGCAGACTATTTGTGATTGAGCCTGTGACCATGTCGGCCGTACCAATTGTGCCATCGACAATCTTGCTACCCGTAATTGAGTTATTTGCGAGTAACGTAGATGTGATGGCACCGCTGGCGATATCGTTCGTAGAGATCGCACCGTCCGCAATAAGTGCCGACGTAATAGAGTTCGCGGCAAGCTGAGTAGAGCCGATAGCGCCGGCAAGAATATCCGATGCTGTAATAGAATTATCAAGTATAGCAGTTGAGTCGATTGCACCCGTAGCAATGTCCGCCCCCGTAATTGCGCCGTCGGTGATTTTTGCGCTTGTAATTGACGCATCCGCAAGCAGCGAGCTAACTATGGCGCCAGCTGCAATATTAGCTGCTTGAACTGCGTTTGCCGCTAACAGCCCGTTCGTAATTGCGCCTGATGCAACGTTTGATGTTGCAATGCCGCCTACTGCAATCAGGCCGCTTGTAATGGCTCCCGAGGCAATGTCTCCAGTACCCACCGCACCGTCAATGATGTTTAAGCCGCTTACCGAGCCACTCGCCAACTTACCTGCGACAACCGAGCCATCGGCGAGCTGACTTGAGCCAATCACGCCATTAGCTATGTCGATCGCTTGGATGCCCCCATCTGCCAAAAGACCACTGGTGATTGCACCATTCGTAATATTCGCCGTGCCTACACTCCCACCCGCAAGCAGTACGTTGGTTATTGCACCGCTCGCGATATCACTCGTGTCAACCGCCCCATCGATGATACTTGATCCATCAACTGCGCCGTTTGCAAGCTTGCCATAAACAACTGCTCCATCAGCAAGGAGCGTGGAATCAATTGCGTTCGCTGCTATTTTGACAGTTGTAACTGCACCATCCGTAATGACATTTGACCCGACTGCACCCGTCGCTATGTCAATTGCCTGGATACCGCCGTCGGCCAATAAGCCGCTCGTAATAGCTCCGCTAGTGATATTCGCTGTGCTCACGCTTCCATTTGCTAGTAGAGCGTTTGTTATTGCGCCAGATGCAATGTCGGTTGTCGCAATTGAACCATCGTTAATGAGGTTAGATGTTATCGCACCAGTAAGGATGTCTGCTGTCGTAATCGTGCCATCAGCAATCACACCTGACGTCACGGCGTTCGCGGCAATATTAGCTGCCTGTACGGCACCACTTGCGATAGTATTTGACAGCACCGAGCCGTCCGCAAGCAGATTGCTCGTAATTGCACTCGTGGCAATATCAGTGCCTGCAATACTTCCGTTGGCAATAAGCCCTGAAGTGATAGAATTTGCCGCAATCGTCGCCGTTGTTACACTTCCATCAACGAGCTTGGCGCCCGTCACAGAATCATCAGCCAGTAGCGTCGACGTGATGGCTCCTGTGGCAATGTCGAGCGTTGAAACAGCGCCGTCCACAAGCTTGCCGCTTGTTACGGAATTATCCGCCAGCTTGCTACTAAGCACCGCGCCGTCATTAATGAGCTGTGACGTAACTGCACCAAGCGCAAGCGCTCCAGTGCCAACCGCCCCACTTGCGATCAGACTCGATGTAATGCTCCCGGCAGCCATATCAAGCGTACCAATTGAACCATTGATAATCTTGCTGGCATCAATACTGTCGTTTCCCAAAATACCTGACGTTACTGATCCGACTGCGAGATCAACTGTTTGTATTGTGCCGTCTAGGATATCAGCGGACGTTACCGTTGTTAACCCACCCTGCAGCGTTGCAAGGAGGTCGTTCGATAGATTGTTAATGGTAATCGTACCATTTGCGATGAGCGATCCGGTGATGAGTGGTATCGTACCCGTTAAGCCATTCAAGGTTGCTGTTAACTGATTCACGGTATCCGATAGCCCAACGAGTCCATTGAGTGTAGTAAGAAGATTATTCAACTCACCATTAATACTCACAAGCGCACCGTCCTGCTTCGTGAGTGTTATTGCGTTATTGTTTGTTGTCGTAATGCTGTTGCGGATGTCGCTTTGTAGGTTTGATAAAGAAATCGTGTTTTCTGCTATGTCCGTACCGGTAATTGAGCTATTTACAATCGAGTTTGAGTTGACACTGTTACTGGCAGGCAACGTGGCAATACCTTGGTTAACAGCGCTATCATTTTTGATTGAAGGGATGACAATTTGACGTCGGTACGTCGCGGCAAAAAGAACAATCGCGGCCGATAATACGATTACGGCAATGGTCATCAGCTGCTTAAAACTTTTAGCGGTGATACGCGCGACCTTTCTTATTTATATTTCTCACTATACCCTTGGCTCAGTTAAATAATGGTTAAGCTTTTTCGTTTGAAATTGACGCTTGATTCTACCACGGCGTACATTCAAAGTGAGATATAAACGTTAGCATAATGTAAGGAAACGCCATGGTTAAAACCAGCAAAGAGGAGCTCGCTCGAAAGCGACAAAACAAACTCATCCAGCATCTTAAGAAAGAGGATTCTATCTTGAAATGGGCGCTGGTTGCGGCAGGAATTATTATTTTATTGCTACTGCTCTACATAGGATATGCGACCGACTGGATAGCTGGAATCAAGACTGATTCCAGCACTCAGCCAATTATCCTGACACCAAATTCAAGTAAAACCGCGACGGACACCGGCACGGGATCAACCGGCAACACAGGAACAAGTAGCACTGGCACGAACAACACAAGCCGAACAGACACCGGTAGTACAGGCACAAACTCGACAACTAATAACACAACCAAAGAAACGACAACGACTACAACAACCAACAATAATACAACGACCGGAACTGACTCGGCGATTCTTGATGATGCTTCGAGCGCACTTGTAAAGCTCTACAATGGCACTAAAGTCGGCGACTCACTTGATACCATTATCAATAAGGCGACAAGCCTTGGTATCGGGGTTGATTGTCAAGATCTACTGCTCGTTCGCACATGTACACTCACCGCAGGTGATGCAAAAGTACAGGTTCGCGGCCTGCTCTCAACCGGAATCGTTACAAGCCTCCTCAATCTCGGAAGCTAGTACTACGACGCCGCACAGTTGCCCGTGCTCACGGAATCGATGAGCGCGGGCGCTTTTTTTACAAGACTAGTTATTTGCTGCGATACGATTGCGTATCCTGTTTTGTTCTGGATTGTTGAATGCCCGAGGATAATTCCGATAACTTGACCGCTCGCACTAACAACAGGGCCCCCAGAGTTTCCTGGAATAACATCGCCGCGTAACACATAGATGTCACGAGTAACCTGTGTCTGGTGATAGATATCGTAGCCCGACGCATGTAGTCGTTCGGTGACAACAACATCACCGATGCTAAATCCGGACGGGGCGAAGCCAAGATGGGCCCCTATTGAGCCGACCTTTGCAATATCGTTCGAAACAGTCAATGGACTTTCGCTCAATGCCGATTGCACATATAGCACGGCGACGTCGAGCTTTGGGTCAAGATATACAACATTTGTTGCGAGCGTACTGTCGCCGTCTGCCAGTGATATACGCTCACCACCAGCTACGACGTGTGCGTTCGTCACTACATGATGTGCATCGACAATAAACCCGCTCCCTGTAGCGATGCTACCACACCCCCAAGTCGTGATTTTTACGATTGATGGCGTTATCTTTGCAGTTTTCGCATCTAGTTCTTTATATGCTGTATCAAGCGAGCTACTGCCATCACTTGCCTTCGCTTCTTCTCCGCTAAAGACGACCGGCCCACCGAATGGGTCGCGCAGCGTCGCAAGGTTAGTAATTGATTGCGGCAGAGCAAGACTGCCTGACGCCGACGTAAGGATTAATGAAGTTTTTAGCTGTTCGCGTGCAGCATCGGGAAGGATGTCAGCAAAAATAGCATTAAAAATGACCATAGCGAGTACGAGTCCGACCCCTGCAACGCCACCAGCAACAATTTTATTTGCCATGGTAAGCCTAAACTTCCGAAACGCTCTTCGCATATTTTCTATGTATCGCCCAAGCACGACCATCAGATCCGTACTGAGAAAAATTGTGCCGGCTAGTATCGCCATCATGACAATTGTGCGAATTGTCGAGCTCTGCGTAAGAAAAGCTAGCTTCTCGTAAATTAAACCGGCTAGTAAAATGCCGACAAATGCGCCGATAAGTCCGCTGCTTTCTATGAGCGCGCTTCGACCATACCCATACCACACCGCAAATACGATTAGAATAATGATGATTATATCAACTATGTTCATGACGATTGAACCCTATCTTTTCTTGTCTGGTCGTTCATAGTTCCTTCGGTTGACATCGATGATCATGTAAATTGCCGTAAGGAAACCGACGTACGCGGCGCTCCCTACAAGCAGTATTGCAGACGCTGAATATTCCTGTTCGGGACTCAATCGGAACCCAGGCTCAGCAGAGTACGACACCATCCATGCCTGGCTGCCAGAGAATAATGAAACTTGCTTCGTGAGCCGTGGCGACTCTACTGTTCGCTCATCACGTCGATACAGCAACAATGCCTCATCGGCGTCACCGCCACTATAGAGTTCGAAGTTTATGTTCACAGCAAGGCCTTCGGTTGCCGAGCTCACCGCTTCTTTTGGTGAAAGTACCCCATACACAAACCCGTCGATATTTTGCTGACGCTCGCCTGAAGTCGTGATAGCGGTATCTTTCTTATAGACCGGTGCGATCATATAAACCTTGACTTCACCAGAAGCGGGGTTTGATATATTACTCGACAAACGCACCTCGCCTGTCATGGTCGCCTGCTGAATAACGCCCTGAAGTGTTGGGTTTTGCAAGATGTCTGCATTTGGCGCTTTCTGTGCGGCCGATTCGACATATTGTACGGCCGTCTGACCATTTTGGATACGCGCAAAGCCTACCGCGTCGAGCCCAGGCAGCGGGTCGGAGGCGCGATATGCCTTGTTATACCCGCTCCATTCATCAGGCGTCACTTCTTGCGATGCCAGTAGTAACCCGCGTGCACCATACAATGCGCGCGCATAGAGCTCGAAGCGACTGCTCAATGCAGCATTCACACTCACAACCTGGCGGTCAAACGTGGCATTTAGATCGCGATTAACCGTGGCCTGCTGCATTTGTGCGAAGATTCCGATGATAACAATCGGCACCGACGAAATAGCCGCCCATCTCAATGACATAAAGCTATGGCGTAAATCCTGTGGCAGATGAAGTCGACGGTAGAATACCTGCAGAGTCGTAAGTGCTAATGCCACGAGCAAGACAGATTCCAACAAAGAGAGTGAGCGCGTGAACGGGATTGTTACAACAGAATTAACCTGTGCTACGTTCAAAATAATGCCAAGTACTCCGAGCATTGCCGTGAGTGCGACAACGAACCGCAGGAATGCAAGTGATGATCGGCTGCCTATTCCCCTTGCTACAAAAACGCTGCTTATGACCAGTAATGCAAGGGAAATGTATGGAGACATGAGACTTGGAGTTGTCTGATCCACAGCCTTCACAATAGAACCGAATAATACAGTGTCAGGCTGGAAGCTCACAAGACCAAGACTAGCGAGAAGCTGCGTGAATGCCAGGAGCCCTGCCACACCGCCAAAGAGTGCCATAAATCTTGGACGACGACGCCATTCAGCAAGTACGGCCCCGACCAACAAGATGAAGCAGAATGCTGTTAGCGGGTTCATCGCCGCCGCGCTTACGAGGAAGGTTGTAAGCGGGATGATCCCCGTGAGCCAACCGAGTAGAACTGCTACCGATACGGTAAGCACGACAGCCACACCGACGGCAATAGGAATTGTCTTCGCCTGACGCATCCGGGTGATAGCCGCGGCGGCAGTTAGTAGAATGACGAGTGCAATAAAGAGACTCGGGCCTACCTGTACAATGAATAAACGCTTTGCGCGCAAGCTTTTGGCGTATGCTACATGTTGGTCAACGCTTTGGGGCGCGAGCACACTCGACGACTGGCTCACGGGGCGAACAACCGTGTTTGCATCACTACTCAACACAACATTATTACTGGTTGTATGCTTATATTTTACGAGCCATCCACTGGTTGGCTCTACCCAAATCTCATAGGTCGCAGTCGAGCGCACTATCTCACTCGGCTTAAGCTGTAAGCCTGTCTCGACCTGTTCATTCTGCTCGGACTTGAATTTATAGGTTGTCAGCCCTTGAATAACTTCTCGACCATCATATCTCACGAGCACCGGATTGCCGCCATCGAGCGGCTCGAAGTAAAATTGATCTTTTGTCGAAGTGTCGCGCGGAGCGAAGATATACTCTACGGCAGCTGCGCGACCGTCGCTATACTGACCGCTCACTGGATTGATGGTTCGCGAAGACATTGCCGATTGGTCGCCACTCGTACCATAGCTCCGATCAAGCGTTTTTGTATCTAATGACGTGCCGAGATGAAAGTTTGCAAGGCTATACGTTGTGTCAAAAAAATGACCATTTTGCGCATCGTAGTCCGTATTGGCCGTCACGACGTCTGCGCTGTACGAGAATCCCTTATCTACATACGGCGCGCGGGCAGCATCAACCCATAGCAATCCAAAGGCGGCCACATTGCAAAGCACCCCAATTGCCATCAACACTCCGTGTATCCTTAGCGCACGCGAGCGCTCGGTTATCATCGCCATATTGCCCCATCCATCTTAGTTACTTATTACTAAGATACACATATTTACTAAGCAACCTAAAGTAGTAAATCAGGCAACCACGCATTAGTTAACTTTTATTTAACCTATTTGTTATTGCACTAATGCTACTATTAGGGCAATATGAGTGGCAAGAGCAATACATTATGAAGATACTTCTGATTGAAGATAACGCACGACTCATTGAGCGTGTGAAGCATCATTTGCGCAACTCTTTTGTTGTCGATGCAGTCACGACAGGCACCGCCGGTCTTGCTCAAGCTGAGAAGATTCGCTACAAAGCGATTATTTTAGATCTCAACCTTCCTGATATGGATGGCAAAGAAATCTGCGAGCAACTACGTGCAGAGGGTAACAACACCCCTGTCATCGTTGTCTCTGGCGTACAAGATGCAGACAGTCGAGTTGCACTTCTTAATGCAGGTGCTGATGATTTCTTGGTTAAACCGTTCAATCCCGCCGAGCTGATTGCTCGCATCCACTCTCTCATTCGTCGCCATCATGTTGAATACGATCAGCACATCTTAACCATTAAAGATCTGACGATTGATATCAACCGGCGAGAAGTGCAGCGTTCCGGCATGCCCATTCCTCTACGCCGAAAGGAATTTGATATTTTAGAATATCTTATTACCAATCGCGGGCATGCCGTGACGCGCTCGATGATTCTCAATCATGTATGGGATTCTACCGAAGCCACTTGGCAGAAAACAATTGATGTGCATATTAAGCATTTACGCGACAAAGTTGACCGGCCGTATGACTTTGCACTGATCAAAACAGCTTACGGGGTGGGGTATATGATTGATGATACGGTAGACGTTATGTAAAAAGGAGGGTACCATGGAAGCAGTTTTGTTCAACATTGTCACCGATACGACACAACGTGACGAATCGAGCGTAGCTGACCAGCTGAACACCGAGTTCAGCGTTGGCGCGTTCTGGCTTGACTAAGAAGATACAATAGCAACGTAATAGCCTTGTGCTCCAGGGAACCATGAAACGTCCAAATCTCACCCCTTTATCAGCGTCATTCATGCGGACTCATTCGGATGGTTCAGTACAACGTTACTCTTCAAGCGAGTACAAGGCTATTTTTGAGACAGTGCTCATAGGTTCATTCAGCCTCGTTGCCATTCTTGTAGTCCCGCTCTTCATAAGCTATGCGGTATACGGCAATACGTATGTATTGGGCCGTATTTTTATATGTGGCGGGGCGCTCCTCTACCTTGCGATGACTTACGGTGCCTGGGCAAGACAGCGCCACTTACTCGCCTCGGGCGCACTCGTACTGTTTTACTATCTCATTGCAACTATCGTTATGTTTGGCTGGGGTATTGATATCACCTTTGCCCAACTTATGCTCGCCGTCACTATCGTTCTTGCCGGAGTATTCCTTGGCTCACGCGGTGTTTTCTTGACGACAGGTGCGGCGATCCTGGCGATGATTATTATACAGACTGCCATCACTACAGGTAACACGCCATGGCTGAGCCATGCTAGCCGTACAAATTTCGGAGATATTATCGGATTCGCTGCGCCACTCTCAATCCTAGCCCTCATCACTGGACTTTTTGATCGACGCACCCAAGAGCTTCACACCGAAGAGCTTCACATTAACGAGGAGCTCACGAAAGAAAAAAGTAACCTTGAGCAACGTGTGCGCAGCCACTCAATCGAGATTGAGCATCTTCAGCTTGAACAAGCAGAGCAACTCTACCGATTTGCAGAAATCGGCCAGCTCAGCACTTTGTTGCTTCATGACCTCTCTAACCATCTTACCGTTCTCAATATTGACCTCGCAGATCTCAAACGTGAAAAAGGTGGTACCGCCGCCCACCTTGAAGAAAGCATCAATCAGATAGAGAAATCCGTTAAGCAAGCGTCACGTCACCTACAAGGCAAAGAAGAAATGCAGAACTTCGATGTTCTAAAATGTATTGAATCAAGCACGAAGCTTCCGCGCTACCAAGAGCTCAAAGAGTCAATCAGCATCAGCGCGCCACAAGAGCAAATCAAATTATACGGAGACCCGCTACGGCTCAATCATATCCTTTATATCCTTATTCGAAACGCGCTTGAAGCATATCCTCGTGCTACCCCAGGCGATAAGCGAACTGTCTCAATTCACCTCGAGACAACAGCAAAATCCATCATCATTAAAGTTGCCGACCATGGTCGCGGCATTCCAAAGAATATCCGTGAACAACTATTTAGCCCTTTGGTCAGCACGAAAAAAGGTGGGCTTGGGATTGGGCTCTTTATCGCTAAAGAGATCACCGAATCGTACTTTGGCGGCTCGCTACAGCTTAATAGCGAGGTTAAGCATACTGAATTCATGATCACTATCCCTAAGCGATCCGGTAAGGTATGACGCTGAAAGATCTTGAGCTGAACCGTGTTTCGGCGCTTGATTTTACTACATTATGTACACGCATCGCGGACGCATACCAACGCGACAAGTCCTCAGTCGAGGGTACGATACTCGCACACTTAGCCCAACAATTAATCGCCGCCGAAGCCCAGCCAGGGGGCCCTTACAATGATGAACATGGACAGCAAACTGTTCAGCTTAATGCTGCTATTGGGCGTCTCTTTTTGTTGATGGGTCACCCGCTGCCAAATGTTGATGCATATCTTGCTTCTGTGGGGAATAATCTCTCGAGTGCGGATCGCACGGCGCTCATGCAATACGAGAAAGTGCGCGATAGCTCATTACACACAGAGGCCGCTGCGCCAAAGCAACATATGTCTTATCGCCATGCGGCCAAGACACTAGCTGCGCTTGAAGAGCCCATCAAGACTCAGACCCTGCAGTTTCTGGCGCGTATCGAAGCCGCAGATACGACTCAAGAAATAGCAGCAATCTCTCAATTCACTAAACTCGCTCTCAAAGATGCGAATATTCCAACTACTAAATTGCAAGCTCTTGGCGAAGCTAACGTTCATAGCTGGATTGCCTATTCTATTTATGATCATATTCTCGACGAGGAAGCCGATGCGTCACTACTGCCTGCCGCCAATGTTTGCATGCGACTTGCACTTGAACGCTATAAGCAATCGCTACCGGTACATCATCCACTCCAGCCGCTTATTACACATTATTTTGACAAAGTGGACACTACAAGCGCCTGGGAGGTTACTGCGTGTCGATTTAATATCAAGAGAGGTTCCATACATATTGGTAAGGTACCTCACTACGAGCAGTACGAAGCATTAGCGTGGCGTTCTTGTGTACACATTTTAGGGCCACAGATTGTCGCATCATTTGCCCAGTCTATGTCACGCGAAGACGCCAGACATCTCGCTGCCGGGCTTCACCACTACCTGATTGCTCGGCAACTTGGCGACGATATTCACGACTGGCGCGAAGATCTCATAGCTGGACGTATAAGCGCCGTCGTAGCGCTCCTCCTCGCCCGTCAGGATGTGCTAGAAAACTCTGCTCACAACCTACCGTCGCTTGTTGCGGCAATTCAAGAAGACTTCTTGCTTGCCGGGGCAGTCGAGATCAGTAATCTTATCCTCCATCATACAGAGCGTGCGCTTTCAGAGCTCATCACCGCAGGCTGCGATCCGTCATCTGAGTTTATGGATCTCGTATACAGACTTGAGCGAATGGCCACAGAGTCGGCACACCACCAGCGCCGCTTTGCAGACTTTCGCCAGACGTACAGCAAAGCTCGTAACAAATCACCTCGCAGTTAATACTGCCACCTCTACCGCATCTCGCTTACCCTTGCACTCAAATATCAGCGCGTTACAATAGGGCAACCGATTAAACTAAGAAGGAGCTCATGAAGCAGGAAGTATCCCCTCGCCCACAAAGCGAGATAGACAAATCATTCGCGCAAATTATAGAAGAGGAATTTGGAGCCGACACAGCTCGGCAAGCTATAGGCGAAGCTGCAATCCGCCAAACACTGCCGTTCGGCGAGCAGTTCATGCGAGAACTTCCACATTTATTTCCAGACCCTAAAGCGACGACACCTGGAGGCAGGACCGTTTCAGAACTCAAGATTGATGATGTCTTAGAAGTTGACGCCTTTTAGCAGTGACAAATATCCTTATTATCTCAGAGCTCGGTGATGCACATATTCCATTCGTAACAAAACATTTCCCGGCATCCGTAAAATACACTATCATTGATCCATTTGCGTCTATTGGACAAGATAACGTAACTTACGATTTTCATAATGGTAAGTTACACCTAAGCTACGGCGATACCCCAATTGATGCAATAGATAGCGTATGGTTTCGTAAGCCAACCAAACTTGACGCAGCAAAGCTAGGCACTTCCGATATGTATCAGGGGTACGCGACGGGCGCGATACGTCGACATATTTCGCCCCTCTATCGCCATTGGAAAGATGCATTCTGGGTCTCGCAATACGAAAATTTACTACAAGCTGAGCAAAAGCCACACCAGCTTGATGCGGCAGCCAAAATCGGATTCAATGTACCCGACACGCTTATCACGGGTGACTCAAAAAAGGCGCGACAGTTTGTCGAGAAATACGATACTTGTATAATAAAGAACCAAGCAATTGAATTTCCGCTTGGTAAAGCAATGATGACTACTGTTATCTCGGCCAACGATGCTATTTCCTATGAGGGCCTCAGTATTGATCCGATGATATTCCAACAATTGATTGATCCCGCTTACGAATTGCGCGTTACCGTTGTGGGTGATGAGGTATTTGCTGCAAAAATTATATCTGCCGATCGAGGCCCATTTCGCGATTGGCGCTATGGTCATATCGATAATACGTTTACTGCAGAAGCCACAGTTATTGATGACGGCCTTCGAAAAAAATGCTTACAGCTCACGCGACATTTTGACCTTCATTACGGTGCTATTGATCTTATTGTTGATAAAGAAGGTACCGTTTGGTTTTTGGAGATTAACCCAAACGGCCAATGGGCATTCATCGAAGAGGCGACTGGGCAGCCCATTGGAAAAGCGATGGCCAAGCTGCTTTGTAGCTCTATGGCGACTCGTTAAAGTAGCGTCCAGGCCCAAGTTGGCGTGCCGCCCGAGTACGTCACTGCAATGCTTTTACCACTTGGTATAATTACCATGCCAGGACCAGCGAGCACTGACGCACCGTCAATTTTAATGTCACTTACCGTTGCAGTTCCATTAGCAACTTGGACTGCGCTATCGCGCCAGAATGGATTGCGAAATGCCGTCGTACTTGCAGACATTGTTGGAGCCGTAACCGCGCCGGGGCCTTGATCGAGGTATACTACCTTGATTTTGGTTGGATCCGTGACCGTAATCGTATTGATAATACCGCCCAAACCAATGTAGCCAACCGCCGAGCCGGTATTGTCTTTAACATGTGTCATGTTTCCCTCAGTCGAGAGTGTTTCAATGATTATCTTGCCGCTCCCGACAATATTCACAGCATTCACGCAAGCTTCAACACTTGCACTACTGATGTGGTTATTATGGAACTGCCCAACTGAACTGAAGAATGGGCCTCCTAAAATCCCCGTGTAGCAATAGATTGCCGCGAGCCTATCTGCCACGAGATGCTCGCCGAGGTAGAATCCGTACGTTGCACCTTCAACACTACAGTTATTCATAATTGAGAGATCATTATTGCCCGGAACTGGCATGGCAATACCAAAGTTCCATCCAGGAGTTGTATATGTTGCATTTAACTGGTTTGGCGTACCAGCAGCAAAGACTGCAACACTATCGAGATGTGCATTTGCCATTCCGCGCAGGTCAATACCGCTCGTATCGGAGCCGCGTGCTGTGCGCGCGACCTGTATTTGGATGCCTTTAATAACGATGTTACAGTTTGAATATACAGCGCCCGATACATAGCCATTTGGTAATGTTGGGCCACCAATTACACTCGCTTCATTAGAGCTGCCCGACTGGTCTGTCGCATTCCAAGTCGATTGCAGTACGACTCCGTTCATTTGTGGGCTTGTTGCATTCCAGTGTGGCATCGACGCGGCGTCCTCAACCCCAAGTAGCGCAATTGTGAGCTTATTATTCGTGCCGCCCACGATTGGGAGCGCTAGCTGCGCGTTACCACTACGGTCTGTGCGTGCCGCAGAAGAAATCAGGTAGGTTGCTGGTGGGAATAATACCTCGGCATAGCTATTATTTGCTGCGGCATACGACGCGGCTGCATCAATAGCCGCCTGGATTGCCGCCGTGTCATTCGTGCTACCATTGCCAGCTGCATTATACGGTGCAGCCTTAACGTTAAATTGCCATGGGTTTGTCGTTGCCGCATGCGCATCAACATATTGTTTTGTGGCGCTTTCAAGAGGGTTTGCAGGGTCTGCAGCAAGCGTTAATGCGCCCGTCATCGTACCGCCACTCTTCTGCAGTGCGCCAGTGATACGACTATCATTACCCTGCGCAATCGTGCCAGCTCCTGTGCCAAAGTTAGCAGCAAGCGTCCTGTCAGCCGTCAAATCGCCACCGCCAGTTAGCCCGGTTCCAGCTGTAATTGTACGCGCTGTTGGCACTTTGCCTGCAAGACCTGGGACGGTTGGCGCGGTTGCTGTGCCGCCCAAGTCGCCAGCAAGTTGAACGATGCCTTTTACGGTAGTAGAAGCATCTGGAACTGTTGCCCCACTTGCGCTATCGACATATGCTTTTGTTGCCGCGTCTGTCGGGTTCGTTGGCGCTGGAACTGTCGGTGAGCTTGTAAAGTTTTTCGCGCCACCTATTGTCTCGCTTCCTGACGTATGTACTACATCGGAATCATCAGCCTTTGTCGCTAATGTGCCACTCGGCTTGAGCGTCCCGTCCGCATTGTGCTCAACCCCCAAAAAGTCGTTGAGAATAGCTCCCCATGTTCCGTCATCTGATCCTGGTTGCGGAAGGCGCGTCATACTTATGTTTATTCTAGCATGCCAGCAATTATTTCTATATACAAAGCTAAGGGGCACCGATGAATCGGTGCCCGAGGGAGCCTCTCAATGGAGGCCGGACGAGCTGCGCTCAGGCAGCGGTGACGAGGAGGCCTTGTCGGATGGCCCGCGCGCGTCCGATGGGCTCGTAGGCCATCAGCCACGGCCACAGCTTGCGCGTCTCACGCACCTTTCCACCGGGCTTCTTGGGGACGATACGGTGGCCGCAGCGAGTGCAGCGCCGCTTCCAGGGCTCGGTGTGCGGGTGGGGCTCAGGGTCATCGAAGGCGTTTCGGACTTCGCGCGCCACCAGGCGCAGCGTCGGTCCGAATCCCGTCGGTGCAGCATTCACTATGTTTCACCAGTTTTCTCGCGAGAAGAGGTGTGCTACTTGCCTATCTTAACATAAATAAGCATAAGAGTCAATAAAGACACTTGCGCTTATACCTCTGCGAGGAAACTATAAGATTTCGAGCAAGCCGTGAGTGGGGCGCACATCGCCGTAGCAACGAAAGAATGTCGTGAGTGTTGCGCGGTCGAGTTCGGGCGATTGACCAATAAGTGCGTCGGAGATCATCGTCACTTTATATTGCAGTTCAGCGGCATCGCGCGCCGACGCTTCGCAACAAACATTCGTGACAGCGCCAACAATTAGCACTGATTCGATGTGTTTTGCATGCAATAATTCGTTAAGTTGCGTTTTGCCCGGGAAAAATGCACTGTGACCCTGCTTGGTCGTATGGATATCACCTAACTCAGGTTTTAGCTCGGGCCAAAGCATCGCTGCCTCACCATCCGGTTTGCCCATCCGCTCCCAATTATCTGTCGCGCTATCACCAAAAACAGCCCGAAAGTTCTCGGTCGCTTTTTGGATTGGCGTCGTCACCCATGCCACAGTGCCACCTTTTGTGCGAATCGCCCGAGCGAGCATATTCACATTATCGGCAACTTGTTGCATATTATTTTTATCGCGGCCCGTACCGATATCAAGGTCAATCACAACAAGCGCAGTCTTTGCAGCATTGATTAAAGGAAATGCATATAGTCGTCCGCGGCGCCTAAAGACTTTTTCAATAATCTCTGCGGAAATTATTCCGCTTGGGTGAGCTGGGATTTCTTGCCTCACCCCTACTTCCAGATAAGCCCGATCGTCTCAGAAACGAACGCGCATACGAGGTAAATGAGCGCGAGCTGCCAACCGGCAACAAAGAATAGTGCGACGCCAGCAAGTGCAAAAAGTGTGTACTCGCCAAGTGCATTCCATGGTTGCGCCAGTATGATTGATGCCTTTGGGGCAAAGAACATACCCCATACTACGACGACAGCCGCCACAATAGCTACCGCAATAAGTATACGTAGCGGCAATGCTAGCTTGAGAGAAAGCCCCCACCATGCAAATGCACCGAGCATTGCAAGCTCTGAAAGAAATGCAACAAGACCATTGAGTGAAAGTAAAATTGTACGCATATTAGATAGATTATACTACTTTTGTATGCGCCGTTCGATCATATAACGTGCGGTGTGGTGTGCGTACTAGGCCTACAATATAGGCAATCATCAGGATATACGATATTGTCAGTGCGCCCATCGCTATATACTGCAGATTTGAGGCAAAGACAAATGCGTGCCATATCGCGAAATGCGCCAATTCCCATGGCAAGAATTTTGCAGCGCTTCGTAGAAGTGACTTTGAAAAGCGAAGCCGCTTATTTGTACTGAAGTCGACGACCCGCAGCTTCATTGCCCGTTTACCAATACTCGCCGACCATAGCGACGCTTCACATATTGCAAAATAAAGCCCGAAAGGTAATGTGAGAAGTAAGAAGCCCGTGAGTTCAGCGGTATAGGGTGAGCCGGTGAAGAGCGGGCGCAAAAATGGCGATACTGCAAAAAGAATGCCAGCATACACGGCAAGCAGTCCGCAATCTATAGCAAATGCCAGCAGGCGACGTAAAACGATGTTCATGTCACTACTATAGCAAAGTTAATGGCTCGCGAAGTTGCATCAATACCTCAGCCAGGTATGGCTCTGCGTTCACGGTTTCAAGCTGCGATTCATGCACCCAAACATATTCTTCATGCTCTTCGCTGAGGGCGATATCGTCGATATCCTCATTGAGCATATACGTTAGGCGAACAACATGAAGTTCTTTCATTGGTACGAAAATATCCTGCGCAGCAATCAGTTGTGGCGTGGATTGTATCTCGTGCCCAATTTCCTCTTGTACCTCGCGCTTGAGCGCAGCAGGCAGGTATTCATCTGACTCGATTCTGCCACCAGGAATATCCCACGAAGGCTCTGACGTGTCGGTTGCGAGTATTACACTGCGCCGCATAAACAAGTATTCGCCACGGCTATTTTTGATGAGTGCTTTTACGCCAACTTGGAGATTCATATCGAGATTACTCCGTGACCTGAACTCCGCGCCAAAACGCGACATAATCAGTGAAGTCTTTTTTCACAATTTCTTTTGATCTCGGTGTTGGTTCGTGATAATACCAAGCTGCATCTTCATTGTTGCTGCCACCCACCTCGACATTATAGTAACTCGCAAGGCCCTTCCATGGACACGTCGTGTGCGTATCGCTTGGTTTAAAATATTCTCGCTTTACACTGTTTGGTGGAAAATACCAATTGCCTTCAATGTGGATTAAATCTTGCTTATCAGCTTCCGCGATGATTACATTATTCCAAACTGCTTTCATAGTCCCTCCGGTATCAATCCTATCCTAACAGTATACTCCGCTTCGACACCCAGTCGCCATCAACCGAGTGTCGAAGCCCGAGCGTGCTGCCGCGTTGTTTATAACTTACGAAGGCTGCTTGGGTGTAAACGCCTGAAGCTCTAGGTCTGGATATGCTTGCTTGAGTCGATCCCATAGTGGCGCAAGATCACCATCTGGATCAGAATCAGCGAGTTTCATTTCGCGGACATCGTGATGGAATGCGCCTTCGCCCCATTGAGCAGGGCGAGCGAGTTCGCCATCTGGAAAATTCAAGAAGCCAACTACAGATGTTTTTGCATGGCCATCTGTCCCACCTTCGATTGAAACATCGTGAAATGCGGGGACATACATGCCATTTGATACACGGTATAGCGTCGACCCAACCATCAGAACTGTTCCTTCTTCATATGGTTCGCGCGGCGGAGTGCCCAGCTCGACACCAAGATCATATACTTTCAATCCCGGAGCGTCGGTCATCAACGCGGAAAGTGCGTTGCCATCCGGGTGCAGGCCTATTCCACCTTCTCTGCCTGGCTCGGCATCGTATCGCGCAACCCGATAGCGCACGCTACTTCGCGCCAATACTTCTTCTGGAATGCCCACCTGTCGTGCTGTCCAGATGAGGTCTGCGTCAATTGTTGATTTTACCTCTTGCAATGCATTGCGGACCGCAACGTCCCCAAGCGCCGTTAAGCCTCTTAGGCCAGATTCCTTATCTCCGTCAAGTTGCTCAATTTGAGCCTCACTCTCCATAAACCGAGGGTCGCCAACACGCTCACTCGCCACCCATAGGGTGCGACGTTGCACGTCTCGATTATCGCTACCGGGATACGACTCTTCAATTGGTGCATGCTCTAGTAAATACACTCCGATCTTCCCGAGGGCAGCCCGCGCGCGCAAAGCTCCCTCTCCCCATGGTCTAAGATACTCTTTACCCGCGTGGAAACGCTCAAGCACTACCTCGCCACGATTGACGTTACGTTCGCTACTAGCCATACAACCCTCCTTTTAGTAGATATTTTCAATATAGGTCAAAAAAACGTACGATACAATAGTGTACAAAGTACATTAACTATACACCTCTGTGAAAAAGTAGCGATGCTGGAGCGTTAGTTGCCTTTCGCTCATTGAGATTGCACTATAATCAATACTATGTCACAAATTCATACCCGCCGAGATTCATCACACCCGCTCGTTGACACTATTTGGACTACTCAAAATATCTCAGATGGCATTTATTCTGCAACGCCAGATGGGTCTTGGGATTTGATCGTGTTGATTATGCCTGATAGTTCTCAACACATGATGATTACCGGCCAGGCGACAAAGGCAATGGATGTTCCTTATAAAAAAGGTACGCGCTCGGTTGTGATTTCGTTCGCTCGCGGTGCTTATATTCCAGCATATGCCGGTAAGCTGGTTGATTCGTTTGAGATACTACCGAATGCAGATGCTGAACATTTTATCCTCTGTGGCAAAACGTTTGCTTTTCCGTCCTACGGAACCGCCGAAGAGCTTGTCGAGGCATTGGCTGCGTCGGAACTACTACTTGCCGACCCGGTAATTTATAGTGCGGACGAAAGCAGTTCGTGGGCCGCATCAAAGCGTTCGCACCAACGTCATTTTGCCGAGCGCACTGGCATAAGCGAAAAATCTTTCGAGCAAATTGAGCGAGCAAAGAATGCCGTGCGGCAATTACAGGACGGTAAGACCCCACGTGATGTTGCGGCCGATGTAGGCTACAGTGATCAGCCACACCTCGCCCGTTCACTTAAGAAAATCATGGGTGTTAAGCCTTCGGACGTTGACGATATCCATAAACTATAACTTGTCGTTTTTATACAAAACTTCACTTCCAACTTTTGGTTAAATGAATACATCAATCAATAACCAAGGAGAAACCAAATGGAAATGAAATTAGAACTCGTACCCGTACCAGTAGCTGATGTAGATGCGGCTATCGACTTTTACGTTAATAAAGTAGGATTCAATCTTGACCACGACCACCAGGTGACCGATAGTCTGCGATTCGTCCAACTTACACCAAAGGGATCTGCCTGCTCAATCGCGCTCGGCACTGGCATCACTGAAATGACGCCAGGTAGCCAGAAGAATCTACAGATGGTCGTTAAAGACGCGGCCGCTGCCCGCGAGATGCTACTCGAAAACGGCGTTGAGGCAAGTGAAATTCAGGATATGCCTTGGGGTATCTTTACATTCTTCGCTGACCCAGATGACAACACTTGGTCGCTCCAGCAAATTAAGCGCGACAACTAGGCGCAAGCTCGCCGTTAAGACCAGCTGCCTCACAGGAAGCTGGTCTTTTGGCTACCCATCATTGTTAAACAGAACGTTTTTTGAGCAAAGTGGCTATGCGAATATTCCCATATATTGCTATGACATTGTACAATATACTGTAAAGCTTATGGTTATGAACACGACATTCAAAACTGTACTCATCGTTACTCTTGTAACACTTTTAGGATACGCCGCGTCTTTTCTTGTCCCTACCCCAGACGGCTGGAGGGATTCAGCCCTTAGCTTTCACTGGACGCTTGCGAGTTCCGTCTTATATACACTATTGCATGCGGGTGCTGCCGTCCTCTTTTTATCTGCAATAGGCGCATACAAGGCAGCCCTGCGCTCTGCATACATAAAGATTGCTTTTGGCATTGTACTGGTTGGCGGCGGACTCGCCCAAGTTGTCTTTTTGAATATCTTCGGCTTGATTCAGACGCCGTGGGTGCAATATGGCGGCGTTATGCTTCCGTTTGTCATTGCCGGACTCGCCATCTATTTCGGGACGCGCTCAATGGCGGCACTTATTGGCGTTCGATCTATATTACGGAGCGTATGGTTCATTGCGCCCTTACTTGTGGCGTGCGTTGCTATTGTGAGTTTGCTCCCACACAAATCTTCATCGCTACCCGAGCTTGTTTTTGATATTTCTAATGCAATCAGCGCATGGGATGTTATTTTGTATGCTGTAAGTTTAGGGCTCGTGCTAAAAATGCGCGCTCGCAGTGGCGCGCACTACGCAGAGGCGATTTCATGGCTCGCCATTGGGCTTACGGGTAGTTTCGTTATTACGATGTACGTACTTGTGGAAACGCTTGTTTCGGGCGCAGCACCGGCTGGCATATTTATCGATTCGATTGTCACAGCTGGCGGGCTACTCTACCTAAAGGCGGGCTACAGCTTTGCCCGCACAAAGGAGTTATAGTATGGTTGTTTTTAAAAATCTCATGTCAGGACGGCAGTCTGAAATTATGACAAATGCGCTCGACCTTGCGAAAACGGCGGCAGGATTTGCCTCTAATCAAGCAGCCATTGAACCACTCATCGCCGAGACGAAGCAGATCTCAAACCAATCATATTTTGGATCTCAACTCAGCCCAAGTGATGAGCAGGCGCTTTTTAATATTTATTTACAGATTGAAAAATATCTTATGACTGCAGACCCCATACGCACCTTCAATAAAGAGGAGTTGCGCAATAAAGCGAGTGTTGGGCTGCGTGCGAGGCTTGAAGATTACGAGCAGCACTTGGCGCCATTAACAAAACAGCTGGCGACTTAGCTTAAATGCGCTAAAGGCCGAATCGGCTGCGCTGAACGACATAATTAAGTGTGGTTAAAAAAGAGCCCGTGACAGGGTCTTTTTATTGGAAAGTGAATACCCCGCTGGCTGCGGGGCTCACTTGGAGCGTTGCAGAGCGGGGCGTAGCCTTGAAGTGCTCAGATGGCATGCAGTGTTGCCGCGATCACGATAACCAGGGAGGCCACCGAGATCAGCAGCGGCGCAGCCGCAAAGCCGACCAGGTCGACGGCCTGAGCGCGTGCGCCTTCTTCATCACTCCGGAGTCGGAAGACGTTCGGGGCGATGATTGCGAGAGGAAAGCACACCTGCAGCGCGAGCACGACGAACTCGATTACGCGCATCAGGTTGTGCAAGAGCCAGTGGGGCTCCGTCACAACCATCAGCACTACGACGGGCAGGTTGACCAGTACGAGCACGTGCCACGCACGCGCGTACATACAGTATCTGCCCACGAAGGCGCTAGGAAGGCTAAAGAAGCCCCTCCTCCTTGCAATTCCCTGGTTCACGATTTACTCAACCTTTCGGCCGGGATACTTCGAGACTTTTAGTAACTATATACCAAAAATGGCATAAGTCAAGGCTATCATTGAACTAGCTATTGCGTTTATGTCTATTTTATGTTAATATATCTGTAGCACGTACGCACATCAATCGACTTGCTCGCACTTTCCTGGAGAAGCAACTTGTCTCAGAACGAACTCGATGACACTGCCACCCTTCCTCGTTACGAGGATGGAGAGCCGACCGTCGAGCTACCCAAAATCACCACCAACACCGCTGAACTTCCGCGCGTGAAAGTGCATGTAAGTATGCGGGAGCTGATGCACTACCTGCTCAGCTCGCGACTTATCCAGTCGCTGCTCATCGGCAACGGGTTCGTGCTCATCGCCTGCATCGGTCTGTCCATCGGCTACATGATTGCTATGGAAGCGGGTGTCGTTCCCAATCCTGTGCCTGGCATCGCCAGGGGTAACCCGGCGCCGGAAGCCAGCAAGACACCCGAGCACAAGGAGAACCGCCGCACGCCATCCGCAACAGCGAGCCCAAGTGACTGGATTCCTGTTGCAGAACCAGCGGCACGCAAGACCGCCGCGGACAACGCCTCAACCGAGGCGAAGCCTTCGGCACCGACATCCGCTTCTCCCTCAGACTCGGCGAGCGCATCCGCACAACCCGAGACTTCAGCCTCGGTGACGCAACCCGCGTCGCCAGAGACCGCCGCGCCGGCCACAACGCCGAGCGCAACCGCCCCAACCTCAACAGAGAGTTCCCCTGCGGCCGAGCCCACCAGCTCAGGCCCAGAGACGCCGGGCTCGCCCACAGGCGAGACCCCGAGCTCGAACCCCGGGACGGCGGACCCCGCCGTCACCCCCTGACGGCCTGGCCCAGGTCGCTGCGCACACTGCGTGGCGGCCTGGGCCGTTCGCATATCTAGCGTTCGATACCGAGACGGGCAAGCGCATGCGCCAAGATGCCTAGCCCTTGTTCGCCCGCAAAATCCGCCCGACGCTCGGATGCGGGCTCCATTGTAGCGCCTGGAATATTATCGTAAAACGGCGTAGTAGTGGTGAATTTAGGCGTAATAATGCCCGCTTGAATGTATGCTGGCATTATGCCAGCATCGCCCGTCTTTAATGTCTCGTTGCAGATATAATACTCTTTACTTAGTGTCACGAATAATCCTTCAATCGGCTCTTCGTCATAGGGATAAGCCGGCTCGCGTACAACCCATCCATTTGCTCGATACGTCCATCTGAGTGTTCGGTCTGGGATGGGGTTTGTTGACGCATTGCCCTGGTTGGAGCCCCTGTGCTTGATTTCTTGATAGAGTGGGATGTGCGGCACCCCTTTAGTGACCATAATGCCAACAAATTCAGCTACCCGCCTCCTCGACTCTGCTTGCCTTGCAGCAAACTTTGCTTTTAGCTCTGATTCCGTGACTGCATTTTGCGCAGTTGCCTCGCGCTGTGCGCGGCGCCCCGCCTCGCCTATCTGCGCCGCTCGCCCCAATAGTTCACTCATGATATTCCTCCATATCGGCCTATAAGCTCATATGTACATTTCCATAAGTATGCCTATTTGAAGCATACCACACTCCGCCGTCCATCGCTGTGTCGTTGTAAAATATTGTTAAATAGTATATAATATATTTGAGCCACAGCTCAGTCAACCGTAGGAACACCGAGAGATGGGACGCCCCATGCGTACCAACGCACAACGGATCGCCAGCGGTGCCGCCGGCGCAGTTCTGGCCCTCTTCCTCGCCGCGTGCGGTGGCGGCAGTGACCAGGCTGGTGCGGCCGCTTCGAGCAGCAGTGCCAACAAGCAGACCGCTCCGGCCGTCACGGCCCTGCCACAGACTGGCGGGATTCCCGACCAGCCGGTGTGCAGCGTCATCAGCAAGGAGGCGGTCAAGCAGGCCATCGGCAAGAAGGTGTACTCGTCAAGCGACGTCGACATCCTGGCCGGTGAACAGCCGACGCTCTGCAACTACTACACGGACACGGACGCCGTCGACGGCGTCACGATTCAGTGGATGACACGCAAGCAGGCGGACTGGGACAACCAGATCGCCTCGCTCGGCGACAACGGTGCCGGCACCGTTCGCACGCAGGCCGACGGCCTGGGTGACATCGCCATCAAGGAGGTCGCCAACATCGCCGGCCAGAAGGCCCTCGGATACGACGTCCTCCTGAAGAACCGCGACATGGTCCTGTTCGTCAACGACACCTCCGGACTGCCGGACGCCGCCGTTCGCAACGCGGCCAAGGTGGCCATCGCGGCCATCGACAAGCTGTAGGCCGACCGCGGCCAGGCGAGAAACCACGGGCACACTGCCCGCCTCGCCTGGCCCGCGGAACGTCCCCGATTTGAAGCCATGAAGGCTTTTTTATTTTGCTTAATTTATGCCAAATTTTACCCTTTAAAACACCGTCCGCCTACTACGATCCTGCCTATGATTTTCTGCGAGAGGCGAAAAATTCGATATAATAGTATGAGGCTGCCAATTATAAATGGAGTGATTTCTGAATAATTTGCAATCGTTTTTGAAGCACTACAGTTCGCGATTTTATAAGAAAAATGACGTCATATTACAGCAAGATGTCGAACCGGACCACGCTTTTATCATAAAGAGCGGCACGATAAAAACATATAATATCACGGCAAACGGCGAGGAGAAACCAATTGGGTTTAGCCTTACAAACGAGATCTTTCCGATCGGATGGGTGTTTAATAAAATCTTTCGATCCCAATATTATTACGAGGCGCTAACAGATAGCGAAGTGTATGTAGTACCCAAGGATGATTTGATGACGTATTTGCGCAAAACGCCCGAAGCTATGCAACAACTGTTAAGTCAATTTGTTGATGGCGCACTCTACGACCAAATGCGCATTAATGCCCTTGAACAATCGAAGGCCTGCGAGAAAATATTACACACTATTCACTACTTGGCGCTTTGCTTTGGACGTGATCTACGCAAAGATCTTGTAGAAATTCCGTTGCCGCTTACCCAGCAAGATGTTGCAAATTTTACAGGACTCACGCGTGAAACGGTAAGTGTAGAGCTTAAAAAACTCGCACATCAGAAGATTATCTTGTACCGCAACCGTTGTTACGTGGTTTTAACAGATAAGCTCAACGATTTATTGGATGATGATTACGAGCATCAGCTGATTCGATAATTGTGAAATAATTCATATTTTTGTCATTTTCCTATGTGCTACGCTTACCTGCGGTAACGTTGAAAAAGGAGATTGATGAAGAAGTCACCATTACTGTACATAATCATTATCGCCTGTTGGTTAGCACTGACAACAGCAGCGGTTGAACCATTCATGAACGCAGTGCACGGTTCAGAAAGTCACGGTACGCTCGTTCTCGTTCTCGTGAGTCTTAGCACGGCGTTTGTCGTGTATTTTTGGTTGAACGGAACAAAAGACTTGGTCTACACGTTCTATTACTTTTTGCGTCGCAAGCGATTCGACTTGCCTCCCGAGGGTGAATGGCGACGCAAGAACGGACGCGATGCAAGCAAGAAAGTTGTCGCGGTTTACTGCACATACAACGACTTTAACGGCGCGAGCCTGGCATCCTGCATGAATCAGGACTATCCAAATACCACGTATGTGATATTGGATGATTCGAGCCAGCAAGCATACATGGACGAGATAGACCGATTTGCGCGCCGACACAATATTGAAGTGATCCGCCGCGAAGACCATGTCGGGTTTAAGGCAGGAAATTTGAATAATTACCTGCAACGTGGTGGGTTTGATTACTTCGTGATTTTAGACAGCGACGAAGTAATCCCAAATAACTTCGTGACTAGGTGTTTGGATTATTTCGCCTACTACGAAAATGCGGGTATTGTACAGGCTAACCATGTAGCAACGCGCAACCGCAATAAGTTCATGCGGCTGTTTGCCATTGGTGTTAATTCGCACTGGCCAACCTACCAGACGGTTAAACACTACAATGGATTTTTATCACTGCTTGGGCACGGTGCAATGGTTAGCAAAGAGTGCTACGAAGCAGCCGGCGGATTCCCCCACCTCGTTGCCGAGGACTTGTGCATGAGTATTGAGGCACGCAATAAGGGCTTTTACACGGCGTTTGCGCCCGATATTACCTGCGAAGAGGAATACCCAATTAGCTACTTGGCGTTTAAGAAGCGCCACTCAAAGTGGACCCAGGGCAATATGGAGTTCATTAAAAAATACACCTGGCGCATCGCGCGCTCTAAGATGACATGGTATGAAAAACTCGATATTGTGCTATTCACCTACAGCTTGCCGTTGTCTGCGTTTTTCGCCCTGTACATCATTATTAACGTGATATTGCTGCCAGTGCTCAATTACCATATCACTTACCCGGTATGGCTGCTTATTCCGACTTTGATGTTCTTGTTTGCGCCAATGCTGAACGACATCATATTTTACGGCCGTAAAATTAAACCACACCTACTGGTTTGGTACTTGCTACACACGGTGCTTCTATATGGATCGATGCTATTCACGAGCCTACGTGCGTCGTTTAAGTCGATGTTTGGCAAATCTATCTTCGTTGTAACACCGAAAGAACACGAGCGCCTACGACGATGGGATGCGCTGAAGGCTAATAAGGGTGAACTGCTGTTTGGTATTGCTGTGTTGATTATCGCATTCGTGTTTAATCACACGATTGCCTCAACCATCATCATCGCAATACCGGGACTGTTCAGTATTTACCTGTCGCTGATGGCTAATAACGAATAGCTACTCGGTCAGCGCTTGTACGGGGTCTTGCCGGGCCGCACGATACGCAGGGTACATACCAGCAATAATACCAAAGATCGTCGTTACCATAATCGTACCACCCGCTAACCAAGGTGGTACGATTGCTATATTTGTGAGTGTGAGACCTTGGTTTTGCAGCAGCACGCCGACATATTCGTTGACGAAGCGGCTGGCAAACATGCCAATTGCAACGCCAAGCGAGCCGCCAATAAAGCCGAGGAGCGCGGATTCAGTTAGGAATAGTGCGACCATTGTGCGCCTACGAGCACCGCACGCCCGCCACACGCCGATAGTATAGCGTTGCTCTGAAACTGCCATGAGCATGGTGTTTACGACACCAAGTGCTGCGGCGACCACCGCGATGATTGCCACGGCGCCCAATATCATCCACATCGTGGCTGATAGTTGCTGTAGGCGCTGTACCTGCGCGAGAGTTGAGACTTGCCCGTAGCCGAGCGCCTCAATCGCGGATGACGCCGACGCAACATTCGCTGTGCTATCTGTGGTTACTTTTATAGTAGTGTAGCCACTTTCTGCAATTTGATCCGTTTGCTTAGCTACGCCGGCGTCGTAATAGTGGATTGTCCTGATTGCGTGCGCCCAGCCGATTGGCACGAAGAGCCCATTTTGATTTGGCCCGCTGGTTGTCACGCCTACAATCTGCACTTTGAGCGTTGTTGTTTGCTGGTTGAATGCATCGAGCTCAGCCTTGGTCGCCGATGCATCTGGAATCGCTGCACCTACGCCCCGGTAGCCTTTTTGCGTTGTGATATTGATCGTTTTGCCAATAAGCTGCGCTGGATTATCGGCAAAGCCAAGGGCTTTTGCATATGCATAGCCAATAATTGCAACGTTTACTTGGTCGTTACTCGTGAATGCCGTGCCTGCGGCGAGTGGCAATGGCGCATCGCTCGGCACACCTTCGGCTTGGGCTACAAATTGTTTGTCGTTGCCATAAAGCGAGAAGTTTGCGAGCTCCCATATATGTGCCTGAGGGCTCGCGGATGCAACGTGTGGTAGCTTGGCGAGTGTTGCAACGGTCGTGTCGTCGAGCTTTGCTGCATGGCTATTCACCTCTTGTACGGTGCCGAATGGGCTCAGCGATGAATCGCTTTGGTTTGGCGTGACGGCAATACTCGTAAGGCCGCTATCAGGGCCGAATTGCTCAGTAATTGCTTGCCTGCCGCCAACACTGATTGCGGCCATCAAAACCAAAATTACCGTACTGATAATGAGCGCAAAGAGCGTAAGACTCGTGCGCAGGGGTTGACGCCGAATGTCTTTTAGCGCTGTCGCAAGGTAATCACCGGTTCGCATGCGATTCCTCCTTTACCATACGTCCATCTTGAATGTGGATACTACGGTCGGCGCGGGCGGCGAGCTTTTCATCGTGCGTTACCATTAGCACCGTGATGCCGCGTTTATGGCTGAGCGTTTCGAGCATGGACATAATTTCGTTGCCGCGGGCGGAATCTAAACTACCCGTTGGCTCGTCGGCAATAATAATCTGCGGGTGATTTACGAGTGCACGTGCAATTGCTACGCGCTGGCGCTCACCACCAGATAGTTCGTTGGCACGTTGATGGATTTTCTTTTCGAGGCCGACAAGCTTGAGATATTGTTTGGCGAGTTCGCGGCGCTCGTATGGCGGCATTTTTGCTACTATTAGTGGCATCGTGACGTTTTCGAGCACGGAGTAATACGGGATAAGGCTGAAGTTCTGAAATACAAAGCCGACTTCGCTGTTACGAAAGTTAGAAAGTTGCTTATCTCGGCGGCCTTTTAGCGCTTTGCCTTGCACCTCTACCGTGCCGGTATCTGGCGTGATAAGCCCACCCACAATGTGTGTGAGTGTAGTTTTGCCCGACCCAGAGGGGCCAACAATTGCGAGCAGCTCACCCTTATAGATATCCAGCGAGATACTATGAAGCGCATCTACCGATTCGTGCCCCCGACGGTATTTTTTAGATACATCACTGATGTGTATAAGTATATCGCTGGCTTTTATACTCATCTTTTTAGTATATAGGATTGGCGCAGCAGTATCAAAGTTGCGGAATCTACGCGTGAAGAAGCTGCAACACGTGGTAAAGCACATACGCTGGCCAAACGGCAGCCTTGAGTAGTGCGAGAATCACTGCCCAAAACCCTGACGCTTGCTGGATAAAGTAAATCGCCGCGCCAACATATGCTACGAACATTACAAACCCGGATGATCCATTATTAACAACCTTAATGGCCCTGTCGTTTCTTGTCATATACTATCTCCTTCTTCTTATAGTATACGCTCTTGGTGTGACACATCCCGCAAGAAGGTTGACGTAGGTATTTACATAAATAATATAAAATGTTATAATAATTACGAACGATAGGCCGCATCCATACTTGGAGCGAGAGTATGAGTTCTGAAGAGAGCAGGATTGAGATTGCACGACTTGTTCTCGGACGCATGTACCGAGATCAATGTGTCGACAACGCCCTCCGTGCCAACGTCATCGATGCCGAGCGGGCCGCCGCGCTCAAGAACTGCGACAGCCTGGAGCAACTGCTCGAAGCGCTCGGCGAAGACCTGCACAGGTACGGGCTCGATAACGGACTCACCGCGACAGAGTTCGACATCCTCTACGGTGTCATCATGTTCGGCCCGATCGATTTCGAGTAGCACTCCGGTGCCCCCGCAACTATGCTACAAAGAGATGCCCTCTGCCGTAGTATGGTGCGGGGTATTTCTTTTTTACTTTTACTCAGCGAGCTCATACTCCTGAGTACGCGCGCCTATCCTACGCTTTCGATAACATCGCTAGCAAAGAGCTCTGGCTGCTCAAGTGCTGCAAAGTGACCGCCTTTTGGCATAGCCGTGAAGTGTCATATCGACTTCGGCATTCCTGTTGCGTACATCGCGCGAGTGTTCTCGGCGTAGGTTCGAAGGGTGGTCGCAATAGTGTCGGTAAAATAGTAGATGCTAATATTTGTTAGGACCTCGTCTTTTGTGAATGCTTTTTCAATACCGAATGACATACTTTTATTCTAGCATTTAAAGTCGGACCTTATTCGGCCAGGTCGTCCTCACTACGGCGACGCTGGCTCTTTTTCGAGCGCTGGTTGTTACGCTTTGCGAGTTCTATTTGCTTCGTCTTTAGACTTGCAAGTTCTTGCTTCATTTTGAGGTAGCTCGCGTAGTGGCTACGACTGAGCGCGCCACTCTGCAGTGCGGTCCGTATCGCACAACCTTCTTCGTGCTGGTGCCTGCAGGTACGGTATTTGCATGCTCGAATGAGCGCAGTGACATCATCAAAGTTTTCAGCTAAAACCTCTTCGGTACCCCATAATTGCAGCTCACGAATGCCTGGCGTATCTATGAGCAGCCCACCGCCGGGCAGCGTGAATAGCTCACGGTGCACTGTAGTATGCTTGCCGGTTGCATCAGACTCGCGCACCGCCTGAGTCGCCTGCTCTTCATGCCCAAGTAGTCGATTCGTTAGGGTTGATTTGCCCACGCCCGATGACCCCAACAAGACAGCCGTCTGGCCTGCGGGTATATAGGCGAGCATTTGGTCAATGCCCACACCCTCGACTGCTGTTGCTATGATGATTGGAAGCTCAAGGCTTTTTAGTTTTTCAATATATACAGCGACATCGTTCGTTTTATCGGCTTTATTCAGGACGATAATTGGGCGAATAGCATCGATAGATAGTTGATACAAGAACCGCTTGAGTCGCTCGATACTAAAGTCGTTATCGAGCGCCAATACCACGAATGCAACATCTACATTCGCAGCGATTGTCTGCTTAACGGCTTTTTTTCCAGCAACTTTACGAGCTATTTCGTTATGGCGCGGCACGAGTGCTTCTACTGTCGCATTGCCAAAGTCGGATGGTCGCACCACTACCCAATCGCCAACTTTAGGGATATCTTCGCGGTTTGTGTAATGAGCTAATTTTCCCGATAGCGCGGCAGTTGTTATTTCTGGCATAGCAACTTTAAGTGATGTACCGAAATCGGCAATCACACGAGCAGGTTGAGCGCCATCAAGCGCAAGAGCCTCCCACTTTTTGCTAAATTCTTCGGTCCAACCAAACTGCGTAAGATTCATATTCGATTAATCCGCCTAGATGGGATCGATGAGCCGAGGCTGGTTTAGTTTCGGCGAATGCACATCCGGGCTGACCTCGTACGCCGTCAGCTGGCCACTTGCGTATGGTCGGAGCATGTCATAAAAGGTGCTGGTATTAGTCGCTGTAGGGTCAAGCCAGCGGTCTTCATCTTCGGGTTTAATAATAACTGGTACGCGCATACCAGGGTTTGGCATGTCATCAGTTGCCTTGGTTGTAACGATAGAAAATGTACCATGGACAGTACCTTCTGGGTCTTCCCAAGAGCTATAGACTCCAGCGAATGCAAGGAGTGATTTGTCGTTAGCGCGGGCATAATATGCACGCTTGTTGCCACTTCGGCTAAGCTCGTAAAAGCCGTTTGCCGGCACGAGACAGCGACGCTCGCGAATAGCCTGCTCGGAGCTGTGGCGAGAAAAGATGTTCTCTAGTGGGGTATCGTACGTTTTATAGCGAAATACCGAGTTGGTATCTTTGGCACCCTTGGCAACAAGCCCCCATTTCATAGGCTTAACAACATGAATATCCTCGCTACTAATAATCACGGGCGCCGTCATCGTTGGGCTGGCGTTGTAGTTGGGCTTCACACCTTTTGGCAAGCCTTGAGCTAAACGAAAGCGGTTGCTTAATTCGGCTATGTCATAGAGTGCATATCGAGAGATCATGGTATTAGTATAGCGTACTAGCTAGTTGAAGAAAGAATTATGCCTATACCAGTCATCTGCGAGAGTTGGAGTTCGTGTGCGGCGCGGGTCTTTGTTTGGGTCCATCCGTAACAAAGTATCCACATCGAGCGGCACGGCTGGCCGCCTTAGCCGCTGCGCACGCCTCAAGTTATATGCCATATGTATTGAACGGTAGACGTATTGATGAATATCATCAAAGTCCACTGGGTATTCCTCTTCTATTGGGACTTCCTCACGTGCAACATACTCACCGGGTAATGCCTGGCTCTCTTGAAAGTAGCCGCATAACAAGGCAGCGGATGCTTATAACAAGCGCGCTACTCTACTTTTTCATCCCACTTAATTCGATAATCGTACATCCACTTCGTTGCATCACCTCCTTGCCTTAGGAACAGTGGCAGAAGCGTGTCACGTATGGCGCGGCCCAAAAAGCCATGAGGAGTCTTGCGACTCCCGTTGCGTCGCGACTGCATGACTGCGCGCTCTGCACGTTCACGCCGTGTGCTTACGAACTTTTGTAGTGCGGCCGATGGGTCATCAACATCTCGTAGGCACTTTGCCACCACAACGGCATCTTCAAGCGCCAACGAAGCACCCTGCCCAGCACTTGGCGAAGGCGCATGTGCCGCGTCACCAAGTAAACAAACCGGCCCGTTTTGCCATTGCTGCAATGTTGCTAAATCGTAGATTGGATAGCCTACAATCGGCTGATTAGACGCTTCAATGATTTCACTAATAAACGGTTGATCGTCTGCAAAGAGTTCCTTCAGGTGCGCGTGCCACCACGCGTCATCCTTATCGCGCAATCCATCGCGCCCTGGATCTTGCTTGATATCAAAGTTTGCAAACCAGAATGCTTCACCGGTGGGTTTGATGATGTAGCTAAAGAAAGCGTGCTTACCAAATACCATCTCGGCACGATCTTTTGTAACCGGCAGCGCGACATTAGAGTACGAGCTGCAGCTGACTAACCCTGTAAAGCGAGGCTGCTCGGCGTTTGGAAAGACGGAACGACGAACCGCAGAGTGGATACCATCGCACGCCAGTATGACATCACCCTCAGTAGAACTTCCGTCCTCAAAATGAGCGCTTACGCCACCTTCTGGCATAATTTGAACGTCCTTAAGCCGCTTGCCCCAATGGATTGAGATGCCCGCCGCTTCGGCAGCTTCGCGAAGTGACTTTGTTAACAAGCCACGTTTGATTGTTATGGTATTAGCGGGTACAGTGCCGAAAGACTTCCCTGATGAATTTGTAAAGTGAAAACCTTTTGTCTCATAGCCGTCAGCAAGTACTGTGTCGTACAGCCCTAGTGTTCGCAGTACGTCTTGTCCGTTCGGAGTGATACCCATAAAAGCACCGACGGCGTCGCCAGGGCCGGGGTACGCTTCGTATATTTCACTCGCAATACCCGCCTTTTTTAATGCCAGTGCCGTCGCCGGTCCTGCAACCCCACTTCCAATAATAATTACCTTCTTCATGTGCGCCCCCTACTTCTTGCCTTTGAGTGATAGTACGTATTCATCATGGTGCCATTCTACGAGTAGCTTAATAGCAGCAACGAAAGACAGACCAGAGGCAATGAGGCGAACAACATTTAGATTTGCCCATTGCTGCGCCACTCGTACAGCCTCTACTTGCACCAACTTGCCATCCATCAATTCAACCATCGTTGGAATAAAATAGCTGAATGTCATAATTCGATCAACAAGCAAAAATACTAAAACTACCAGCCACCAACGTCGGACATTTCCTTTAGTTTTCCAGATGAGCACTACGCTAAGAAGCGTGAGCAGTGTAATTGGTCCGGTAGTGACAAACGCCCAAAAATTTAACCCAGGATCGGCAGCTTTGGCGACTTCACCCTGCCACACTGTCGCGCCATCTGCTACGCTAAACCACTGGGGCACTTCTACGCGCGCCTCGTACATACCTGCACCAAATGCGACACCCGTAAAGAGCACGAGTAGCCAGATTATCGACTTTATCACTGTCTGTTTGTTCATACACCCTCTTTATTATTAAATATCTTTATGATAAAGTTATTTTATATAACTCATAATACAACGTCAATACATGGAAAAAGATCAGTTAATAAAACAAGTACAATCAGCAGGTCAACACGAAACGCGTGTTTCGCTTTTATTTAGGCATCATTTAGCGGCCAAAGTAGACCTACACCCGACCGACATGGAGTGCCTTGAGATTATCAATGACCGCGTGCAGATAACCCCTGGGGAGCTCTCTGCACTAACCGGGCTTTCTACAGGCGCCATAACCGCCGCACTCAAGCGCCTCGAGCACAGAAACTTTATTACGCGAACACATTCTAAAGAGGATCGTCGTAAGGTTTTCGTTACACCAGTAGCCGAAAATATGCCCGGAGTTTACGCGCTCTATATGCCGTTTGTCGCAGACGCTACTGCGCTACTTAATCAATATTCTGCGGATGAGCTGAAACTCATCGCCCATCACTATAGTGCTATGGCCGCAATTTATGAGGCGCAGCTAAAAGACGACTCGTAAGATCATGGGTACTGAACGTGCAAGACCAAGTGTATTGAGCGAGCGCCAAAACTGGCCGAATTGGGCGCAGGGAGCGACAGATGGCAAGCAGGGACTTGCAGCGCTAGAGGCGCTCGTCTCGACGAATCAGCGCCTTGGTCTCCTTGGAACGCCTTTTATTGAGGATGTAGAGCCTATACGTCCGCGTATATCGAGCCACACTGGTGACGACGGTGAATACGTCCGTGAGTCTCTGTCAAAAATCACCGTTGATCGCGAGCCGGCGCATGCCGTAATGCGCGCCGTTATCAATCGATTTGGCATGGCGGAATACGTCGCCAATGCGGACGCGCGCTGTTGGTCGGGTGGCCTCCCCTATAGAGGTAACGTCCAGACTATTACGACACTCGACATGGTTCGCCAAGCAATGCAAGATCGGCGCACGCGTGCGGTTGGCGTGATTGCATTAGACCGTATCGACCAAGAGTTGATTACACCCAATGAGATTGACCCGTCTAATCTGACAGATATTATTCATTCAGACGCCATTATGCCCGAGCTTATCGTCCCAGTTATTGGTATGCGCGACCTTTCACCCGATATGCTCGTCATCGACGATGAAACGGTGACTCGCAAGGAGACTCCGGCTATTTTTAACGCGCTTCTGGCGCGAGGAGACAGAGACTTTCCAGGCGCTGTCAGCATCGAAACCGAACGAGGACCTCACGGCTACACACTCAGGCGTCTCAGCGAGCTGGCACTTTATAGTCCTCGATAAAAGAGCTTACTCATGGCATAATCGCTTGCATTTTTACTATATTTATGCTATTGTATATTTAACTCCCCCTGAGTTCATCTGCGGGAGTCGCAATCCGTCCGCGCAACGCTCTCGAAAAGAGCGGGAAGCAGGTTTGACATGAACGACACCACCACGACCGACAGCTCCACCACGAGCGCCGACCAGGCTTCTGACTCGCGCACCTTCAAGGTGACTGGCATCGTCCGCATCGACGAGCGCCGCCTCACCATCCAGGTGCACGACAACCACCTGCTCGACAGCCTCGCGGAGGGGGCCTTCTCGGCCGCGGTCGCTGAGTACGCCGTGCGCTACGGCTACGCGTGCAGGCGTGACGGCTCCACGCTGTTCGACCTCTTCGCGGAGCCGAACACGCAGCTGCCGCAGGACAAGGGCGACATCCGCGTAACGCTCTTCATGATCGGCGCGATCGCCAGGCGCACTATCACCCAGCGCAGCCCGCTGTCGGTGGAGTTCAAGAGCACCGACGAGGACGTCGACCTCTACACCGCCGCGGATGTCATCACCGCCTGATCGACCCGCCGTTCCTGGCGGGGCCGCGAGCACACGCTCGCGGCCCCGCCCCCGGCACCCCCCTTCCAACCACGGACGGATTGCATAATCCGAAATCATCATAAAAAATAGTCACCAATTACGGTGGCTATTCTTATTTTCACAAGATTTATCGGTCTGGACTTAGAGTAGCAATAAATTGATTGATTATCGTAGCAAGCTCATCAGGGTGGCTTATCATTACCATGTGACCACCAGCGATATCAACGACCGCTCCACCTGGCAATCTCTTAGCCATGATTGCCTGACGCGATGCTGGGGTTTCTTTATCGTCGAGCGTACGCACATATAAATACCTTGACGCAGGCAACTGGCTCGTCGAGGTCTTATCAACATACAAGCTGCGTGGCTCGGAAGCAAACGCCTCGACAATAGCCGCGGCCTGTTGATCATTAAGGTCGCTACAAAGGCCGCTGCGGATAGCTGCTGCTGGCGGTTTCGTGCCAACTACCTTAAGTAACAGCGGCATTAAAAGATTTTGCGGGAACGGCAATGCACTCGTGAAGGACCCACCGAGCGAAGGTATAGTGGCAGTTACGGCAATGAATCCGTCGAACTTATCGCCAAGTGCGCGTGCGACTTCAACGCCAATCACCCCGCTTAGGGAGTGGGCTACAATGACGTATCGGCGAGCATCGAGTTTTTGAATTTGCGCTAAAACATCCTGAACAGCACTACTCAGTGTTGTCGCAGGTTCTCGGCCATGCGCTATTGCAGTGCCCGGCGTGGTCACTTTCGTACGAACATCATCCCATATGACAGGGTTGAGCCCGGCGCCACTAAGGTAAATAACGTGTGTGTTTTCTGAACTATCTTTACTGGAATCCATTAGTTAAGTATAGCAAAACGCCGGGGCAAAGCGTCGTACCCCTTAAAAACTAGGCTGCTGCGGCGTACTGCTCCTGGGATCGTTTTGCTGCCACACTAAGGAGTCCGACAGAAAGTTTGAGCATTACGCTTCCCCAGTTGAGTGGCGTATGTGGCGAGGCGACCGTACACGTTTTACCATCTGCAGTTTGGTAGGTAATGAAGCATTCGGGTACTCGGTATGGCTTTATTGCACGTAACTGATATACACCGCTCGCATCACGAGCAGTATTCCATTGGTTGTCGCCAGTAACATTTGATAGATTATAGTTAAAATACCTTAGACTTATTTGGTGATACCTTTGTGCGCCTTGAACATCCCCATTTTGCAGTGCCTCGAGATGGCGGCCCGCAGCCCATGATGACAGCTGACCGAGTGGATGCACCCAGCACGCCTCCCTACCCTGCGGCGTAAGAAGATCACGCAACCGCTGTTTATCCTCTAGGTCAACCTCCCCGCCCGACTCAGCGGCCGCGCTTTTGACATGCGCTTTGATAGCCTCAACCGTTTCCTGTACGGCGCCCGTATGGAAATTGCTGCGTTGATACGAGTCGCCTTGGTATCGTCGAACTGCGTGAGTTTTTGGGTCTAATAATGATTCAATCTCGGCAAGCACGAGATCCTCGATTTGGTGCTCAGTCATGATTTCTTGGTTTTTGCCGATAGGGATGTTTTTGGCCGCTAGCATCTGAGGCAATCCGTACATAAGCACGTAAGCGAGGGCGGCGTCGCCCTTCCGATACTTCACTGAATCCTCATCATAATCTGGCGACTCGAATGGTAGCCTACGCCCAACTTCATGAAGCCCTTTATCGAGCATATGTTCGACTTGATCGTAAAATGTGCGGCCGGTACTTGCCTGCATACCCGACTGTTCATACCCCTCAGCCAAGAAGTCTATATTTTTACCTGCAGCTGCCATGGTAGATATTTTATCCATGACAGCAGTTTCAACCGCAAGCACGGATGTGCGACCTGCAGCAACTTCCTCCCACGAGCCTGAGGTTTCGTAATTTGGGAAGCCGACAGCCGTAAGAAGTGGTACGACTGAGCCAAGGAATTGTTTATGCGAAGGGCTTAAATCGTTTTCGTCGATAAAGTCGCGATTAAGCGCATCGAGCGTAAGATGGGTTAGCATTTGGAACGTATCTTGTTTGTTGCGCCAGCCATTTGGCCCTTCGCCGTGAAGATCGTCAAACCATAGTGAGATGTGTGGCCAGGCTTCTTGGCCCGCAGTTTGGCCAGTGGCGATAACGTGGTCAAATCGCCCAAGCTGTGCGGGTGTTGACATACAGTGCATGACACTGAAAAGCATATGGCGGCTCAGTTCGCCCTCTTTTTGGTATCGTTCTGGATCTTGAAGATAGAGCTCCATTAGTGCGCGTGCAGTTTGTATGTGATCACGCAAATAGAACATTTTTGACATTTCGCCATGATTTGCGCCATCGTCCGCAAGTTCCGTAGCGCCGAGTAGCGACACGGGGTGTTCGGCACCGTCTATTGTAATAGCGTGCCCAGTGACAAGCGGGATACTTAGTGTTTGCATATCTTCAAGGTGCGCCTCAAGCAGTGCTAATTGCTCGGCTGAGTACTCGGGTTGTGCAATCGCTGCTAATGTCTCGTTTGCAAAACGCACGCCGACAAGTGGAGCGTTAAACTCGCCGCTTTGAGCGTTTACCACCATGAGATTATCGAGCAGCTCTGAGTCCTGTGCTCGCAGCTCGGCAGCACTATCCTGCTCTGTGTCAGTATTTTCGAGTCGCCTAGCAGTCTGTTCGGGGTGTGGCATTTACTACACATATAATAGCAAATCCGCTGCTGAAATATATCTATTTTGCGTGTTTAGCAGCCGTAGGCCGCACCCAGTAGGCAGCTAAGATGAAGATTCCAGCAAATGGGAGTATTAACCAGAAAATATTCTTCCATGTATCGCCCGAGTCGCGAAGCCTGCGAATGGCTACCGCGAGTGTCGGCAGGAGTGTAACAATAGCGAAAATTGAGGCGAGCACTGAGCCAAGGGAGGTATTCGGAGCTAACTCGACAAAATCAAATTCTGCACAGAGTGACAATGCTAGCGCATAAAAGAGTGCATACCACCAAAACTCTGGCCTTGTTGAACGTCCTTCGAAATCTGAATACCGCTGCATTGCACGTAGAACTGCTTGCGAGAATCCGATTTGATGTTTGGAATTTGCCATTACTCTCTCCTTTTATTTCTTGCTTTGCGTCAGATTACTGAGGAACGTTTCAGATACAACTATAATTATATCCTACACTATGATTGTCGTTTGCGCTTATGTATCGGCTAGTAGCTTTAAACTATAAAATATTGTATAATATGCTTGCTCACATCAATGTGGGCGTACGCATAGGGATAGGTGGCTGGAGGCTTTGATGCAAGTCGGCAAAAATATTCTGGTTCAGCCTGATGACGCTCTACGAATGGAGCGCATCGAGGTACTGCGGGAGCGGTGGACGAACGTCACGGGAATGGCCACTACCGCTACCGTGGTCTGGAGTCTGGTCTTCGGCGTGCTTGTATGGACCGCCAGCGGCTTCGACTACTCCTGGTCCCCGCTGTCGTGGATCACGCCAGTTGGCGCCTTTGTCGCTTCGGGCGACGGCGTGTGCATCTGGCAGAGTCGCAAGCTGCGCGCCGAAAAGCGCAAGCTGCGCGACCGCGTGGACGAGTTCGTCATCGGTGACGAGGCGCTCAACGAGCTCAAGACAGAGGTTCGTGACCTCGCGAATAGTGCGCTGGAGTGCTGCGACACACGTGCGCAGCAGCGTCGGGTAATCGTCGCCTACAACGCCACCGCACGTGAACTGCTGTACCTCGACACTACCGTTCCCCACCGGGAGATGGAGGGGTTCCAGGAGCTTCGCAACGAGCTCCGCCGAATCGGCGACGAAGTGGCCGGGGAACGTGAGCGAAAGCTGCTGTGACTCAGCCCTGGAGCTGCGCGAGCGGGGGCATGCCCCGCTCGCGCAGCTCGCCGCTTTTCCCTATGCGATGAACGCAATCTTATCTTAATTATAGAAATAGCCCGAGCTTCATTGATGAAGTTTGGGCTATTTCTATTTCGATGGCTAAAGCCTTGCGATGTGAATATATCTTGCTCTGCAGGTGGAGCTCCGCCGCCTCTCGTGGGCGCGGAGCTCCACCTGTGGTCCTAGCAGCGCTCGCTTAGCACGCGCGCCGCAGGGCCGCGAACGTCCTTCTCGTTGATGAGCTGGTAGTCGCCCTTGGGCAGACAGACATCGAAGCCGTTGGCGGTCTTGGTCAGCTTCGCCAGATTGACGGTACCGTACAGGCTGCCGCCGGGCTCATACCACACGATCGCCTTGTCGAGCACGACCGTGTGGGCGCCGTCGCTCCGCACCCACTCAGGCACGGTGTAGGCGGTCTCACCCCTGCGCACATCGTCGACGTCGTGACGGTAGAGCACCTTGGGGAGCCTGACTGCGTGGCCCCCAGAGGAGTGGAGCGTCACGGGCTTGTGCTGCTCCGGATCCCAGTAGGTGAGCTCTGTCACAGACTGCGACCCAGGCATCGGGCTGAAGGACTGCTCGCCCACCGAGTAGTCGAATGACACCGGCAGGGTGACCGCGTAGCCGTCGGCCGTCTTGTGACCGACCAGGCAGCGAGCCTCGCAGCTGTTCCTGAGCACCCCGTCCTTGTCCCGCATCATCATGGGGTTGGTTTCGTAGGTGTAGACCGCGCCGTCCGCGCTGTCGTGGATCTGAACGCCGAAGTCGCCATCGGCGCGGTTCGGGTCGTTCAGGAGTGCCCTCTCGTAGGCAGCCCGGGCCCCCTCGTACGAGGAGGGCCGGGTGTCGTTACGGAGGCTCAGCACCGCCACGCCCAGCGCGAGCAGGGCGATGACGACACCGAACATGAGGTATCGTGCGCGGATAGACCGCTTACGCGAGGCGCCCGTTAGGTCGTCGGACATGCGTACCAGCTCCAATACAGTAGAAGGATCGTTCCCTATTGTCCGCGAGCGACATAATCGCCCGTTCGAACTACTCTTTTTATAATATTTAATTTGATTAATGTCAACATCCACCATTGTTGATAGTTGTCTCAATATAATATTGACATATTTATATAAAAGTGGTAATATACTTGTATTACCGACAGAGAAATACTCTGTTGGTTCGCACCCAACAGGAGGCCATCGTGGCCGCAAGCAAGCGCAACCCGTTCGACGTCCCCCGGCGTGTAGCCGAATACATCCGCAGCGTACAGGCGGACTACTGGAGCGTCGACTTTGTCGAGCGCGAGGGCAATCGGTATGTCATTAACTTCTCGTACGAGGAGGACTATGGCTACTTCGAGCCTTCGTGGGGATCCGACTGGGTCCCCGACATCTACAACTACTACCGCCGTGATGTGGTGGAGTTTGTAGGTCGTCAGCAGTCCGTAGAGCTCATCTCCTCGGACAGCGACTGAGCCTCTAGAGGCTCGAGCTTCACCCGCATGATCGCACGACGAGAGTAGAGGGGCCACGGCCCAACCTTTCTGTCGCCCTGAGCGACCATATGACACGGTGTACGCTTGCCGCACGCACGACTTTCGGCGCCAAAATGTTGCCCCGCGTAAGACCCCTGTATATGCACCGGCCCCCTCCATTCCCAGAATGCGTACGGGCCGGCTTTTCATTTCTAAGCTATCCAAAGACAAAGAAATAGTCCAAACCTCGTCAATGAAGTTTGGACTATTTCCATGGCTGGGATGGAGGGATTCGAACCCCCGAATGCTGGGACCAGAACCCAGTGCCTTACCACTTGGCGACATCCCAATACTGATTACAGTACGGTATATTTGCGATACCGCCAGGTAACAAGGTTCTGGTCCTGGGACCGATATTCATTTACTCGCGTAAACGCTCGGACAGGCCAATGCCTTACCACTTGGCGACATCCCAATAGATGTGTTATTTCTGGTAACTTGCCCAGTATAACATTTACTGCCCCTTTGCTCAAGAGGTGCGGACGTTGATCGTTTCGCGCAAGAAAGCGTCGATAGAGTCTTGAAGCATCTCGTTTTTCTTACTGCCAAGATCTGGGCCAATGAAGCCATGATGTGCGCCTGGGATTGCTAGATACTTCGAGCCAGGCTTTGCATTTTTGAGGGCATTATAGAATTCTCGCGACTGCGCAATTGGTACGATTTTGTCATCTGTGCCATGTACAAACAAGAATCGTGGTGATTGTTTTGTGACGTATTTCACCGGGCTCGCCTTGGCGGCCATTTTGCCGTACTGCGGACCTAGGTAGCGGCGTGCGTTGTAATCTGGGTGCGGGCCGTTAATAATCTTGGAGAAATCTGATACACCGTAAAAATCTATCACTCCTCGTGGCGCATCGTATTTATATTTACCATACGGATTATTTAATGCCGCAAATGCCGCCAGGTGGCCGCCAGCACTATCGCCAAAGAAGATCGCCTTGGCTGGGTCGATGCGCAGCTCCTCGCTGTGGTTGTTTATATATGTCAGAGCGCATGCTACGTCATTGTTCTGTACTGGGTATGGGTTTGCACCTGAGAGCCTGTACGCGATAGATATGGTAGCAATCCCGCGCGCTGCGAAGTATTTTGCGTAATAACTAATCAGTGCGTTATGCTTGTTGCCGCTGCTCCAGCCGCCACCATGCACATACACCACTACAGGTAGTGTTTGATTCGCGAGCTTTTTCGGGCGATAGGTATCGAGCATTTGGTATTTACTCTTTGTGTTGCAATACGGAATATCTTGTTGTTCGATCATTTGAGAAAGCGCCAGCACGTCATTGTTGCCATGCTTAAAGAGGAACATCACGTACGTACCGGCGAGCAATAGACACATAAGTGCTGCCACAATTGTTAGCCGATGCTTTATCGTCCATTTTGTTATACGCTGCATTTTAGGCATACTGCGCTCACTTTTTACGCTGAGGTAGCTCGCGCACGCATAGTACGGCCGCCCAAAGCCACAATAATGCGAATAGAATTGTCCAGATACCCACTGACGTTACGATAGTTGCACCAAAAAGACCCGTGTTGATTGCGTCGCGCGCTGCGATGTTCTGCCAGGCGCCGAGAAACACCCACGCGGTCGGAGTCAGGAGGACTGCCACACGTGAGACTTTGTATGAAACCGGGTTGAGCTTCATAGAGATTAAATACGGCAGCGCCATGGCCGTAAGGAGTGGCAGTGTGAAGGTAAGCACTACGGCAGTCGTATCGCCCCCAGGCAAGTCAAATTGCCGTGTGACATCGGCAAACTTTTCGAAGGTAAAAAGCTGCAACAGCAACGTACCAAGGTACACCGAGCCTAATACAATCGCTCGTGCATATACGGGCGATGCAAAGAACTCAGGTGGAAATAGTTGATGCATAAACTTCTTCACTCCCATCAGTATACCTTTTCCACACGTTATTTCATATTCTTCAAAAAAGTGCTTGCGCTTACGGCCAAAAATGTGTAATCTAAAGACAGCGAAATTACAAAAACAAAAATTCCACCTTTTAAAAAAATGTAATCATCGCTCTACGATATATCCACCACAACTATATCTTGCTGGCGCCTCTTCTGAGGCGCTTTGCGTTTGTATACGTAAAAACACCGAGGCATTCTCGGTGTTTTTGATGCTAGGCAGTGTTCTACTCGGCTTTTTTGCTATTTTCGGCACGCCACTTGGCAACTTCACCATGATGACCACTGAGAAGCACACTCGGTACTTTCATTCCCTGCCACTCTTCTGGGCGGGTATACTGTGGAAATTCGAGCGTTTCGCCATCGCTAAAGCTTTCGATGATTGCACTTTGCTCGCCACCGAGTACGCCTGGAATAAGACGTACGATACTGTCGATAATGGTCATCGCTGGCAATTCACCGCCAGTCAGCACGTAGTCGCCCACACTCACCTCTTGGTCGACAAGTTCCATAATACGTTCGTCATAGCCTTCGTAGCGACCACATATAAAGATATAGCCGTGATCGGTTTCGCTATAGCTTTGCGCCACCGCTTGCTTCCAGCGGATGCCGCGTGGTGTCATAATGAGCACCTTTGCTGTTGGATCGATTGTTTTAGCGTGCATTACAGCGTTCCAGAGTGGTTCCACCATCAAAAGCATGCCGTCGCCACCACCATATGGCGTGTCGTCAACCGTTTTGCGCTTGCCAAGGCCAAAGTCTCGCAGGTTAATCGTGCTCAATTCAACAAGCTCATCCTTCTGAGCCTTCCACATCATTGAATTGCCGAACACCCCCGTAAACATTTCTGGGAATAAGGTGATAACCTGGAGCTTTTTCATCTTTGATAGTATAGCAGCCCTTGACGTAACTGTCTATATATTCTTTTCGATGCTTTGCTTAAATTGCGTGATTATGGTGCGGTATAAGCATACTACACCATAAAGAATAGAGGTGATCTCCTCGATTTCTCGAGACCGCAAGACTATGTTAAAGTATAAGTAGTATGGAATTTGACTCAAATAAGTCCGGCGATAAGTCACCGGACATCTCAGATGAAACCAGAATGGAAGCGAGTACACGCCAGAAGAGTGTTGCCCCCATCCATGATGACGTTGTTGCCGACGACCTACCCGATGAAGTTATTGCCAACCAGCACATTGTACAGGGGCCGCTTGCTAATGCGGCCAACGACAGCGAGGCGACGGTAGGCTCGGGCAGCACGCCACTCCCAACTCATCACCATCACTTCATCTTGGTGCTCTGTGGTATCACTGTCGCTATTATTACGGCGCTCACTGTGTTTGTCTGTATTCATTAAAAAGTGACTACATGAGCCGAAACACTCCTCTACGGGGTGTTTTTATTTACTTCCTACACCCTACCTGCACAAAGAAGATTACCCACTAAAAAACCTAGGCATTGCACCTAGGCTTTTTAGCACAAATAAGTCTCTCTAAACCTTTTGTAGGTATAGCTCGCATGAGCTCTTTTTGTACTCGCAGTTCTCGCATTCGTGAACTACTTATGATTATATATCGAGGTCATCGAGTTCTGCAAGCTCTGCACGAGACTTTTTTGCGAACTCACTACCCCTAGATGACTCGTTTTCCACAGTTTCATCTGTAGAATTATCCACATCGTCCACAGCTACATCATCATCTGATGATAGAACGGTCGATTCTTCGGGGTTGTCGTTGTTTACGATCTTAAGATTGTAGCGTGCAGAGTTCTTCGTACCAAGGGCGCGAAGCAATGTACGTAGGCTTTGTGCGGTCACACCGCGGCGGCCAATGACGCGGCCAAGGTCTTCTGGGTTAACGGTAAGCGTCAGAAGTACGCCCTTTTCGTCGACAATACGGTCTACGATTACGTCATCTCCGTTTTCAACGAGAGATTTTACGATATACTCCACAAACTGCTGGTCAATAGTTGACATGCCCACTGGTCTCCTTCTCGGTCTCACTGTTTTACTGTCGTAGATTTATTGTAGCACGGCGCTAACACATAGAAATACCCTTCGCCGTTACAGCGAAGGGTATTACAGATAATTTAAGAAGTTTTTTACTCTGCTGATTCTTCAGCTGGAGCTTCTTCTTTAGGAACGTTCTTGCGAAGCTTCTCGGCGTTACGAACAGTTTTCGCTTTGCCGCCCTCGAATTCCTTAACCCATTTAGGGAGCTTAACGCCTGCAGCCTTCAAAAGCTTTACAACACGTGGAGTTGGCTGAGCACCGTTGTCGAGGTACTTCTGAGCCAATTCAACATTGACGTTAGATTCTTTAGTGTGTGGGTTGTAGCTTCCAACATAAGCGACAACACGGCCACTTGATGGGTGGCGTTGAGACTCTTGTACGGCAAGGCGGTATACTGGGTATGCCTTACGGCCAAGGCGTTGCAAACGAATTGCGAGCATGTAAACTTAACTTCCTTTACTTCACGTTACAGTTATAATAACACTTCCCGTAGATTATACACGTTTCATAGGGTAATGTCAATCTGTTAGTTATCTCAATCCTCTTTTCGCCACTGTTTTATTACGAAGTGCATTTCGCGCCTGTATCTTCGATACGGGCTGCATTACGCTGGACCCTCCGCAATAAAAGGTACCGAGCGAGGATTGAGGTATTTATTTTTGCTTGGCGTACTCTTTAAGCGCGGCGCGGGCAGCTTCTTGCTGAGCGGATTGCTTGCTTGGGCCAACACCCTTGCCCATGAGCTTGTCTTTCACATAGGCGCCAAGAGTAAAGACCTTGTCGTGGTCTGGACCTTCTTCGGACATCACTTTATAGACAGGGGTAGCGCCATCAACTTGCTGGCTCACCTCTTGCAAGTGGCTCTTTGGGTCGCGCCATGTGCCTCCATCAAGAATTGCTGGCAATGTAGCAATAATATTCTTGTGGATGAACTCACTCGCTTTGTCGTAGCCTTGGTCGAGGTAGATTGAGCCGATAGTTGCCTCAAAAGCATTCGCTAAGATTTGTAGGCGCGCACGAGTACCCCCAAGCTTTTCGCCCTTACTCATACGTACGAGCGGCTCGTAACCAAGTGCTTGGCCAGCTGCACCAATACTTTCGGTACGCACGAGTGCGGCGCGCCAGCTCGTGAGAATGCCTTCTGCTTCGCTGAAATTATTAAATAGGTAGTCCGTTACGACGAGCTCGAGTACGGCATCACCTAAGAACTCAAGGCGTTCGTTGTGCTCACTGACACTCTTTTTGTGCTCGTTTACATAACTACGGTGCGTAAGAGCAGTAACAAGAAGCTGAATATCGTTGTATTCAATCCCTAGTTTCTCTCTTGCGAACTCGACATATGGCCCGACGGGCATCCCTGTCATTATAACTTCTCCTCCCGAATACGGGTTTTAGCTTTAAGCATCAATTTTGCGATATCTTCATACTCGATAAGATCAAGCGCCTCGTTAAATGAGAACCACTTGATACCGTTCATCCATGATTCCTTTTGGATTTCGGTGCCATCAGTACGTACGCGCACGAGGTAGATCTGTGTCGTCATGAGCACGAGGCGATCAATACGGCGGTAGCGGAAGTGGATTTTACCAAGCCAGCCAAGCATATCAACATCATGCAAGCCTGCTTCTTCGCCGATTTCACGACGTGCTGTTTGAATAGCCGTTTCACCTTCTTCAATATGCCCCTTAGGGATCGTCCAACGATCCTTAGCATCTTGAATAAGGAGAATCTCTATTTCCCCGTCTTTGCCATGGCGAAATATAATACCACCACTAGTTGGCTCGCGAACAATTTCCTGAATGGAAGCTTTTGGCTTTGCCAAATACTTCCTCAGGTGCTCGATTTGGCTATTTGTTCGATTTCTCGGATCGCGTCTCGGCATCGGTTGTTGACCCCTCGACAAGTGTACGATACGCCGTACCAAGTACACCGTTCACAAACTTGCTTGAGTTATCAGAACCAAAGGCTTTGGCAAGTTCTACGGCTTCGTTAATAGCCACCTTCGGTGGTACCGTCTCGGCGCGATAGAGTAATTCATAAAGGCCTAATCGCAAGATAGCGCGATCAACTCGCGCGATTTGCTCGATTGGCCATTCAGGCGCAATAGGCTGAATCTTACCATCCAATTCTGGAGTAGCGTCAATGACACCTTTGACAAGACCGGAGACAAAATCCGTATCTTCGATCGCTGATTCATAGCGAGCAAGATTACGGCTAAGTATCTCCGCAAGGTCTACCTGTGGATCCTCTGACTGTGTACGGAACTCGTATTCGTACAGTGTCTGCAAAGCGACGATGCGGCCGAGATGACGGTTTGATGCCATTACTTTGGTTCTTTCTTGTTAAAATTTCCCACTCTTTTGTATGCGCAAAAAGACTATTTTTTCTTTGTCTCGGTCTTGATAGTCTTTACAGACTTCATTTTACCAGTCTCGTTCTTGGTAGTCTTCACCTTAACTGGTGATTTACCGTTTACAACACGAGCAAGCTTCAGGACAAGGTGGCTGCGGCGCAAACCGGTCTTGCGAGGGCTTGACTGCTTCTTTGGCTGTGCCATTTGAAATGTTCTCCTCTTTTAGGTATATAAAACTTGTTTGCCATTATAACGTATTTTTCTACTCTATTCAAGCGGTATCACAAGCCTTACATTGACAAAATTATTCATTAGCAGTATAATATATACACTGAACGCCGTTCAGGTATGTTCCTCACAGTTAGGGAAGGAAGTGGCTCCGTATGCCCGCTTTTGTTTGGGCCGGCGTTGGCCTTGCCGCACTCTTCGGCGCGTGCTTCGTGCACAACCACAGCACCATCCAGGTCTCGCGGCCAAAGTTCGTGTTCAACACGATCATGACGGTCGGCCTAATCGCCCTCGGGTACGTCAGTGTCTGGGTCTTCTCAGGCCAGCGACCGACGTTCTCGCTCGCCCCCATCTTCTACTTCGGTATCACGATGGTGGTGACAGCACTGGCGTACGGCTTAGCCTGCCTCCTCTGCAGGAGGGACATCGCCCCGTTCAAGTAACGGGGCTTTGCCCTGCCTAGACGACAATACTAACGAGTTTACCTGCGATGTAGATTACCTTTTTAGGTTCGCCTGCAAGATGCTTTTTGACGTTTTCGTCATTTAGCGCCTTTTCACGGATTATATCTTCGGTTTCGCTTGGTGAAACTTCGAGCTTAGCGCGAACCTTACCGTTTACCTGAACGACAATCGTGATGGTATCTGTCACAATTTTGGCGTCATCCCACATTGGCCACTTGGCGGTATCGAGCGCTGAATCGTGGCCAAGTTCTTGCCATAGCTCGGCGGCAACATGTGGCGCAAATGGCTGCACGAGCTGTGCAAGCGTACTGAGCGCTTCTTGCCATTCGTTGGTAAAGCCGTCTGTTTTGAGCTTGTAGAGCTCGTTAACGTATTCCATCAACGCAGCGATTGCCGTGTTGAAGCTGAGGCGATTCATGTCATCTGTTACCTTTTTGATGGTAGCGTGCGTGAGGCTTTCGAGCCTGCGCGCGTCAGCGGCACCTTGCTTATCGCTATCGATGTATTCCTGGGTAAGTGTCCAGACGCGGTTGATAAAGCGGTAGACACCCGCAATACCCTTGCTGCTCCAGTTGCTGTTTTCATTGATTGGGCCGAGGAAGAGCTCGAAGGTGCGAAGTGCGTCGGCGCCATAGCCAGCGTCGATTACTTCGAGTGGGTCAACGACATTACCGAGCGACTTACTCATCTTGCGACCATCTTCGGCCTGGATGAGTCCGTGGTAGACGAGCTTTTTGACCGGCTCTTTCGCGGGAACAAGCTTCATGTCGAAGAATACGTGACTCCAGAAGCGAACGTAGAGCAAGTGTGCGACTGCGTGGTCACCACCAACGTACATATCGACTGGAGACCAGTAGTCGGCCTTTGCTGGCGCCCAGGCTTGCTCAGCGTTGCGTGGATCAGTATAACGAAGCAAGTACCAGCTACTACACGCATAGCCGTCCATTGTGTCAGTCTCACGCTTTGCTGGGCGACCACAGTCTGGGCATGTTGTATTTACCCAATCTTCTTGGGCGGCAAGTACTGATTTGCCATCGCCTTTTGGTTCGAAGTCGGCAACCTCAGGCAGCAATACTGGCAAATCTTTTTCAGGGACCGCAACTGCACCATGCTCTGGGCAGTGGATGATTGGAATTGGTGCACCCCAGTAGCGCTGGCGACTAATAAGCCAATCGCGCATTTTGTAGGTGACTTTACTGTGGCCATGACCTTCTTGTTCGAGCCATGCAACGATTGCTTCACGAGCATCACTACTTGCTCGGCCTGTGAATGAGCCGCTGTTAATGAGCGTACCTTCGCCGTGGTAGCATTCTTCGGAGCTATCATGTGGACGCTCAACAACCTCAATCACTGGTAGCTTGAAGGTTTCGGCAAATGCAAAGTCACGCTCGTCGTGTGCAGGCACACCCATAACGGCACCGGTACCGTAGCCGCCAAGGACGTAATCGGCAATCCAAATCTGGACCTTTTCGCCGCTCGCTGGGTTGATGGCATGACTGCCGGTGAATACGCCGGTTTTGTCTTTGTTCTCGCTTGAGCGCTCGATTTCAGACTTTTTAATAGACTCGTCGATGTAGGCGTTTACCATTTCGCGCGTATCATCGTTTACAAGCTCGCGCGCGAGTGGGTGCTCTGGTGCAAGCACGAGGAAGGTTGCGCCAAAAATTGTGTCTGGGCGAGTTGAAAATACCGTGATCGCGTCGCTGCGGCCATCAATTGCATAATTGATTTCAGCACCTTCGCTGCGGCCAATCCAGTTCTCTTGGGCGGTCTTGATCTTCTGAGGCCAGTCAAGTGCCGGGATTTCTTCGAGAAGTGCATCGGCGTAATTAGTAATCTTAAAGAACCATTGCTTCATTGGTTTTTTAATGACGATTGAATCACAGCGCCAACAATGACCACCATTTACTACCTGCTCGTTTGCAAGGACGGTTTTGTCTTTCGGACACCACCACTGATTAGCTTCTTTTTGGTATGCTAAGTCGCGCTCAAAGAACTGCGTAAAAATCCACTGCGTCCATTTGTAGTATTCTGGGTCGGTCGTGTTAATTTCGCGGGACCAGTCAATGCTTGCACCCACGCGGGTAAGCTGATTTTTGAAGTTAGCGATATTTTCCTTGGTAGTCTCAGCTGGCTGGCGACCAGTCTTAATGGCGTAGTTTTCAGCAGGAAGGCCAAAGCTATCCCAGCCCATCGGATACATAACATTAAAGCCAAGGCTACGACGAAACCTGGCTTCGGCATCGACAATCGAGTGCTCGAAGAAGTGACCGGTGTGCATACCAGCACCACTTGGATATGGAAACATGCCTGTTATGTAATATTTCGGCTTATCGCTCGCATCGGGAGCTTGGTACCGATGCTCATCGGCCCAGATTTTTTGCCATTTTGGCTCAATTTCAGTAGGATTATAACGCTTCATTACCTACTAGTATACCACCAGAGGTATTATTTGGGGTCGGCGTAGCGCGAAAAGTACTCGTCTTTGATTTTCATCCAGCTTGCAGATTGGCGTACAAGCTCGGCATCTTCGGTCATATCACACAATATTTTTACACATTCTTCTAGGAAGATAGTGTTCTGTGAGCCTTTTACGAGAATTGCGGCGCCTTCTTCGGTGACCGAGCGAACAAACTCACCTGCACGGATTGCATCAGGTGCTATATGCACCTGGCAGCCGCGTTGGCGCGCGATTGGTGCAAGATATTTTTCGCAATCTGGACCCACAAGCACAACCCAAGAAAGCAAATTAGGGTCACACATGGCGCCGAGTTTTTCGTGTTCTGGCTTACTCGACTCACCGAGCTCACGCATATCGCCCAGTACCAAAATACGCTGCGGTACGTCATCGAACGAATAGAGCGTTTGGATTGCTGCAGAAGCAGCTGCTGGGCTTGAGTTGTAGGTGTCATCGATAATCTTTGTGTTGTTAATGCCGCGAAGGAGGTTCATGCGGCCTGGAACCGGCTTAACAAGCGCGAGACCGTTTGCGACATCGGCAGGAGATAAGCCAAAGAGAAGTGCTGCCGCCACGGCACCCATTACTGGGCGCAGGCTGTGCTCGCCGACGACTTTAATCGTTGCCGGGAATGGCGCAATTCCAGTTGCAATGACATTACCGACATAGCCCTGCTCGACTGTAAATGCTTGCTGCTCAAATCGATATTCAGCAGCACCTGTTGTACCGTAGGTGCTAAAGTTTGGATTGGTTTCGTATGCTGCAAATCGACCTTCAACATCATCGCGATTGATAAGTACCATGCGCGAAAACTGTGCAATCGACATTTCTTCTTCGGCAACCGCCTCGATAGAATTGAAGAATTCCATATGTTCTGGCGTTACAGCAGTAACCAGTGAAATATCTGGCACGAGATACGTACCAAAAGCGGCGATATCGCCCGGGTGGTCAGTCCCGAGTTCTTGAATAATTACATCGACATCCGCAGGTTGTTTGATGCGCCTACGTGCTGCACGGAACACCGTGAACCACTGCTTGATACTGTGGAGCTTTGGTGGCAATTCAAGCCCTAAAATTGCCATCGGTACTGAGATCTCTGAGTTATGATTGCCTTCTTGCATACGTACGCGATAGCGCTGCACTAACAAATCAGCAAGCGCGCGTTTGGTGCTTGTTTTACCGACACTACCCACGACGGCGATTAATTTTACCTCTGGATGTGCCGCAAAGTATTGGCGTGTGTATTTCTGGAGTTTCTTAAGGACAAACCGCTTAAACATACTCTTATACTACCAGATGTAACATGCGAAAACTAATCTACCCGACAAGCCTGCGACAGGCAGTCACCCCAAGCACCTTAGTGCGAAACGTCTCAATTTTTGCTTCGAGCTCAGCTATCAGCGGACAGTCAGACGCTCGCTCTCTACCGATTTCAAGCACCGCCTGGAACCATTCTATTTGTGCCACAGGCGGCGCAGAAAAATGATCCCACATTTCATCGCCAATCTGCGCATAATTGTCAATTAAGTCTGTTAAATTATGGAGTTTATCGGCAAGTGCAATGATTACCGAAGCAACGGGTGCCTCGAATCTCAACCTTTGCAGATAGGCTAATTTTTGGTCAGGTTTATCTTTTATTGTGTCATCTTTGGTAACGCCCCATACAACGAGCTCGGTTTCAGCACCGAACTGTGCGCGAAGGTCATCAAATGTTACTTCTGTATCCTCGACAGTGTCATGCAGTATTGCGCCCTGTAGTGTCGGGATGTCGTCCGTTACCCCTCTAACGAGTTCGAGCACCTCAAATGGGTGCTCGATAAAATGATTGCCGCTTAATTTACGTGTTTGCCCTTCGTGTGCCTCGGCAGCATAGTTCGCCGCACGCCAAACTTCATCTGGATAGCCTTCTGTAACCGGTAGTTCTCTCAGATGCTCGTGTTGTACCACACATACCTTTCTTTACGCGCCCGCTTGTAAAACAAAAACGGCATACGAATTACGATGGATAACCCGCAGCCGTGGACGCTTATTTGTAAAGCCACTGCCCTACTTATGCTTAGTATATCACGTCGTTAATGGAACCATCAACGTATCGCTCACCCTAATTAAATTCCTTAAAATTGACCAAGTGTCATATTGCTGATATAACAATGATTGTCAGGGCATGACACCGAGTAGTAGGGAGAAGTAAGATGGAACAGCTTAACGACAGTGCTCAGGCGGCATATGAGTCGCCCGATCAGGTTCGAGAGCTCGTCGCCGAAGCATTTCTCGACACCCCAGACGTCTACCGCGCCGAGGCCGGCAAGCCGCGGCACTTCTGGCCACAGGATGACCAGGTCGTGGTGTACGTCAGTGGGCTCCCCGCGGACTGCGCAGTCATCGAGGCCGCCATCCGCGACTACACGGATTACGTCGGCAGCGATGGCTGTATCAGATTCCCGGTCAGGGAGATCAGAATTGAGCATGAATCTGGTGCAATCAAGGTCATCGGCGACCGCAAGCGCATCTCCGAGACGCGCACGCTGCCCAGGCGCTGACATGTACCCCGCCCCATCCGTTCGAGCACCCCCGCCTGGTGCCTCCGGGTGCCAGGCGGGGTTTCGCTCGTGCCGATCGTCATGCCACTATCTCATTACATGCTTTTATTTTTACCGTTACATAATCAATATCGACTAGTGTTCGACGCAAAATTTAGCATACCCATTATTTTTTATCTGTGAGATATACCACAGAACTATCCGACTTACTATTCCATACTGATTAGGCAATGCATTGCAATCAACACGTAGCGCGGAAGGAGAAAAAATATGAACATGGGTGATTTAGGCGTAGGACTCAGCCTTGGTATCGCAGTCAGCGTTCAAGCTGTACTGTCATGGTTCCAAAGTAAAAGCTAATCTTACTCCCCTCATTTTGTAACGTTGAAACGAGCGCCTCTAGTGGCGCTCGTTTTTATAGTGAGAGTGGATATAATAGAGATAGTTAGGAGTTTCTATGTGCCGCAATATTAAAACACTTTTCAACTTTGACCCACCAGCAACTGAAGATGAAATCAGAGCTGCATCACTGCAGTTTGTACGTAAGCTTTCTGGATTTCACGAACCATCGAAAGTTAATGAAGCTGCGTTTAATGAAGCGATCGATGAAGTGGCTACCGTCGCGCAAAAGTTATTACACTCGCTCACCACTCAGGCCGAGCCGCATAACCGAGAAGTTGAGGCTACTAAAGCTCGCGCTCGTGCTGCGAAGCGTTTCGGGACCGTGTAATGAGTATTACGATTCTTATCCATTCATCAAAGACAATGCGCATTACCGCGCCAACAACGCCAGCGACCACGCCCCTTCTTATAGATAAGACGAAGCCGCTTGCGGCCTACATCCAAACGCTCAACCCTGCACAAATACAGTCCGCAATGAACGTTTCTGAGGCACTCTCGCATAAAGTTCACAATATGTGGGCCGAGTGGAGCTCCGAGGCAAACCAGCAATCTCTTGCAGTTGATAGCTTTGTTGGCGATATATATAGCGGATTGCAGGCAAATACATTATCCAAGGAAGACCGCGACTATGCCCAGCAAACATTGCGCATATTATCCGGACTTTACGGCGTGCTTCGTCCCTATGATGGTGTACGGCCATACCGACTTGAGATGGGATATCAATTGCCTCATCCGCGCTATAAGAATCTCTACAACTATTGGGGTACAAGCGTTGCTGATACTTTAGCCTCAGAGGGATTAGTTGTGAATCTATCTGCAGTTGAATACACCAAGACGGTACTGCCTTATATTGATGCTGGCAGAGTGATTGCGCCCCGATTCTTAACCAAAGATTCTAAAACCGGGAGTTTCAAACAAGTAATTGTCCACACGAAAATTGCACGCGGCGCATTTGCGCGCTGGCTTGTGCAAAGCCGCGTCACGCTCGCCGATGACCTCGTGTTATTTAGCGAGCTCAACTACCACTACGAAGCCTCTCTCAGCACTCCAGCGGAGCCAGTATTTGTATGTGAGGACTTCGGAGGCATTGGGCTTAGTATGAGGCTGCAGAAAGACTAGCGCTGCACGGCGAGTGCTTGCTCGATGTCGTAAGCCAGGCCGTCGATGAGGTCGTAGCTCGCTACGTCTTCGAGACCAACCCAGGCAAAGTCAGAAAAAGCGCCCTCTTCAAGTTTTACCTCGCCGCCGGTGTACGTAGCCGCTAGTACCGTCATAAACACCGGGACGTTATCCGGCCTAACGAACACTTTGTCACTGAGCACTTTTGCTGATTCGGCAGATACAGCAAGCCCACATTCTTCCATAGATTCGCGCTTTGCAAGCTGGCCAAGGATATTATCGACGCCGTTAATTGGCGCGTTGCCATTTTCCGCGAGGAGATTTGCAATATCGCCGTGCTCGAGTTTACCACCAGGAAGCGCCCACTTGCCTGGGTGCACCTTTTCGGTTTCACTTCGCTTGAGAATAAGCACCTTAGCCCTTGCAGCATCAACGATTGCCATATTCGCGACAACATAAAACAGTTTATCTTTTTTCGCTTGGTCAACAGAAATTGATACATCTAACATGGCCTATATTGTACCTCACATTCACTTTGAGAAGAATTATGGATGGGATTGTAATACGCTCAGTAGCTCATCGACTGACGCGGTAAGCGTGAATTTATTGACAGCATCATCGCGTTCACTTTTTGTCACAGCTCCTAATGCGGCGCCCTGTTTAATGCCAGTTAACAGAGCGAGTGGACTTCGGGGTGCGACAAGCGTAAGAAGGCCGCAGTTGGTTTCTGGCAAGCCGCCGACGTTACTTGCAACTACGCGGCACCCGGCGTGCTGAGCTTCTACTGCCAGCATACCGAATGGCTCGGCGAACACTGAAGGCATCAGCAAGACATCGCTCTTTGCGAGCAATTGCGCCATTGATTTTACAGTCTTTTGAGCTGGAATTAATTTCGCATACGGGTAGTTTTTGAGCATTCGTGCAATCTCACGGCCAACTTCGACATGGAGTCCGGCTTCGACAATAGTTGTATTAAAATCACTGTTCTGCATGTCTTTTTGATGCATCATTTCAAGCACTGTATAAATACCCTTCTCTGGGTGAAGTCTGCCCGCAAATAGGATTCGCAGCTTCTTTGTCGCGCGCGGTCGTTTTACATTACCAAAAATTGGATCGGCAAACGGCAACACGATATGGATTTTGCTGCTGGGTATACCAAGATATAACGCCCACTGCTGGCCGCTATAGACACTTGTAGCAATAATCGTTTTGCCTACTGCAAACGATTTGTATCGTTCGCGATCTGATTTCTTTGGAATTGAGCAATGGAAAATGATTGTTGCTTTATTTTTTGTTTTCACTGGGTACGCCTTGTTTACAAAGACTACTGTGCCCGGTAGGTCACTGATTGCGCTCGCATCCGAAAATGATACGAATGGGATATCTTTAAAGTCCTGACGGCCGTCTTTAGTGCCGTGACCAATCGTTACCACCTGAGCGTCAATGCCACGACGTAGTAGTTCCCTTACGTGGCCCGCGGTGTAGGTTTCTGAGCCACCCGTACCCGCAAGCATGGGCTCACCTGGGGGCCATACAAATGAAATCATAACATCTCCTCTTTAAATAATGAGGCTAAGTCAGTTAAGAAGACAATTGTGCTAAAGAAGCATTCCTAAGATAATCTAGCTACTATAATAATACCAGCTTTTATGCAATTATGCAAAAACACCGATGCCTAGAATGTCTGTAGTTTAGCGTACGCACCGGCCTTAATGGTGGTTGTCGTGGAGCTGTTAGTGCAGGCGAACTGTGGCTGCAACGTGCCGCTTGCTGTGGTCGTGAGGCGCCCAACAATACGTGCAAAATATACGTTTCCGGCAGTTGTCACCACTGGACATGCCTGCGAAACACCAAAAGCGTTGCGGTAGTAGTTGCCCGTTGTACCGTTAGCAGACTGGAGGATAAGGGAATACATTAAGAATGATGTCGCTGGGCCGTTAATACTCGCCAATATACCGCTCGCGCCACTCACTGACCCTGTGTACGGCATGATGAACTCGAATTCATAGGTACCGACGCCGACGCTGAGGCTTACACCAGTGACATCCACTAACGTTACTGAAGTTGTCGATAAATCAGAGGCAAGTGGGGTTGAGTATGTTGCAAGGTTTGGCGTGCCGTGGGTGTGGTCCGCACGCGCATATTGTGCTGATGATCCAACGGCTGATGCAGTGCCAAATGTCGTTTCTGCTACAACAGCACCTGCTGGCGTGGGGCTCGAGGCCGCAATTGTGACATCTGTTCGATTATTTACTGTATTGTCTGTCGCTGTCAGGGTAATGTTGCTACCTGTAACGAGGTTAAGTTCACGATGAGTGCCGATAAGCGTACCATCTTTGCTGATGCGCACTTTTTGGGTTGACGTATCGTCAACTACTGCAAACGTCCTATTAGCACTCAAATCTCCCCCACCTGTCAACCCGGTACCTGCGGAAACGGTGATTGTGGTGTTTGCTTTGCTATCGAGTGCTGTTTGCTGGGCTGTTGAAACTGGCTTGTTGGCATCGCTGGT
>Ga0207679_10000125_pt1 | contig 62810 bp, 63 predicted proteins | sample KBSC73metaG_FD_184320 | JGI IMG/M metagenome (GOLD analysis project Ga0207679, IMG submission 184320) | Corn rhizosphere microbial communities from Kellogg Biological Station, Michigan, USA - KBS C7-3 metaG (SPAdes) (version 2) | ecosystem: Host-associated > Plants > Roots > Rhizosphere > Soil ...
ATCTTACTACGCCGCTTTGCAGTCGTCTGGCGCAAGCTTTGACTCTGGCACGGTTGGTAGTTTTGTATACACTAACTGGAGCGGCAACATGGGTTGTGGCACTGGCGGTTACCCGTACTGTGGTCCTCAGGACAGCTATGCAGACCCGTGGAACCTTTATAACCGTGAGTGTGTGAGCTATGCTGCGTGGCGTATTGAATCACTTGGTCATAAAGTACAGCCATTCCAGGGTGACGGTATGGCATATCAGTGGGGTCAGGGTGCCGCACGTGGTGCATGGCGTGTGACGGATCCACAACGTGGCGACGCAGTGGTGCTACCTGCAATGTCTGGATTTGCCCCTGTTGGTCACTTGATGGTTGTTGAGTCGGTCAGTGGTGACTGGGTTCACGTGAGCCAGTATAACTTCTATGGTACTGGTGAATACAGTACAATGGATATCAAGAAATCTGGCGTTATCTTCCTTCGCTTCCCATAGTGAAAGGTTAAGTAAATCTTTATATTCGTATGCATTGTAGTGGGCGTGAACCGCTAGTGCTATAATGGTAGCAATGTCTAATAATGATTCTATTGACCAGCCGGCTGGGGAGCAGTCGTCGCACAGTACCGAGCATGCTCGGCGCCCGAAGATGAAACAAATTAGCCCTGCAACATTCTTTGTGTCACTTGCTTTGATGGCGCTTGTCGCATTTGTAGCGGGTACACGTAGCGATCAGATATACGCAGCAGTTGGCCCGATGTTTGGGATTAAAGTAGCAACTGGATCACTCGATACATCTGTTTTGCAGCAAACGTACCAGAATCTCAAAGCTAACTTTGATGGCAAACTTGATACGGCGAAACTCGAGGATGGTGCAGCGCGCGGTATGGTTGCGGCAGCCGGTGACCAATATACAGTATTTATGGATAAGAAAGAGGCTGAGGACTTTAATAAGAGTCTTGATGGCCAGGTATCGGGTATTGGTTGTGAGATTGGAATTCGTAATGACCAACCAACGGTGTTGCGTGTTATTTCTAACTCGCCGGCCGAACAGTCTGGCTTGCAAGTCGGCGACGTGTTTGTATCTGTGAATGGTACGTCGGTAGTGAGTAAGGACTCTGCGACTGTGGCACAGGCAGTGCGTGGCGAGGCTGGTACCTCTGTGAAACTTGCAATGAAGCGTGGTGACGCGACTACAGATTACACGATAACTCGTGCTCAGGTAGATGACCCGAGTGTGCGCTGGAGTGAACAGAACGGCATTGGTGTCATGACGATATCTCGCTTTGATGCTCAAACAGGTAATCTTGCTACAAAGGCTGCTCAAGAGTTCAAGTCTAAGGGTGTAAAGGGCGTGATTGTTGATCTTCGCGACAATGGCGGTGGATATCTTGATGCTGCGCAGGCTGTTGCTGGGCTCTGGCTCAATAACAAGCTAGTGGTGACTGAAAAGGCAAATGGGCAGGTGGTTGATAGTATTATGTCGGGTAGCGACCCAATCCTAGCCGGAACCAAGACCGTTGTACTCGTGAATGGTGGCAGTGCAAGTGCGAGTGAGATTCTCTCGGGTGCGCTGCAAGACTACGATGTCGCGACACTTGTCGGCGAGAAGACGTTTGGTAAAGGTACGGTGCAAAAAGTGATGAATCTGTCCGACGGACGCGTTTTGAAGGTGACTGTTGCTCGCTGGTATACTCCAAAAGGTAAGAACATTACTGCGCAGGGTATTGAGCCAAATCAAAAAGTATCAATAAGTGCCGCCGATAGTAACGCTGGGCGCGACCCGCAGCTCGATGCTGCAATGGGATTGTTCTCATAACACTTGTGGTATACTGTAGAAAGTAAGGATTAAAGGATATGGACACAGTAAAAAAGAAGATTCTCCTAGTCGAAGACGATACCGCACTTGCTGCCGTCTATCGATCACGCCTTGAATTCGAAGGCTTTGAAATTAATGAGGTGCACAACGGCGAAGATGCGTTATCTGCGGCTATGTCGTTCAAGCCCGACCTTGTGCTGCTTGATGCTATGATGCCAAAGATTAGTGGTTTTGACGTGCTTGATATTTTGCGTAACACGCCAGAAACCACAAATATTCGTGTGATTATGCTGACGGCACTTAGCCAGCCTAAGGATAAAGAGCGTGCTGAGCAGCTTGGCGTCGATGACTATCTTGTGAAGTCTGAAGTCGTTATTGGCGATGTCGTTGCCCGTGTGAAGCATCACTTGGGCCTTGATGACGCGCATATGCCTGTTGCGCCAACCGAGCCGGCTGACGGCAGCTCAACGGTTGTATAAATTTACCCAAGAAGTTTTGATGCTAGAATAGCGCTACGATCTGTAGCGCTATTCTAGCATGTGGGAAGGGGAGATGGTTTTAGGGGCATAAATAATAGCCCGAGCGAATGCCCGGGCTATTATTTGCATATTGCAGAGACTACGCTTCGTTGCTGGTGACCATAACCTGTGTACGAGGTTGGGTGCGACCAGTGAAGGTGCCTTTTTTAACCTTTTTGAAGCTCACTACACCAGCAGTTGCTGCGTGGATAGTGAAGTTGCGGCTAATGTAAGTACCAGGACCTGCAATCTTAGTACTACCGGTCTGACGAACGAGTACTTCGCCCGCGTTGACCTTTTGGCCGCCAAAGCGCTTCACGCCAAGGCGAGCGCCGGCGTTGTTGTGGACGTTCTTGCTTGAACCACCTGCTTTAACGTGTGACATATAGCTCCTTAAACACTAATATAAATCAATCTATCCTATTTTACTCTGTTACCAGGATTTCGTCAAGCCTTTTCAAGGAGAAGAAGTTCTCGGGCGACAACTTGGTTTTCACGGTAGTAGAGGAGTTGGTCTGGATTTACTAGGGTAAGCTCGCGGCGACGGTAGCCGAGTTTATCGAGATGAGCGATAAATGGCAGGTGAGTAAACTCGCCTTCTTTGGATTTCCAGGCTGGAACGGCGATACAAAGCGGGGTATCGCTTGCAATCTGACTATGGAGGTTGGTTAGGAATGAGCTAATAATGTGATTGCAGTTGCCGCGTACCTCTGTTAATTTGGCAGGGGATGGTGGAGCGCTGAATGGCTGGCCAAGGTAGGTTTCGCAGGCCACCGCATCGACAGGGCTATCCCAGGTGGCGGTCATGGCGTCAGCTTGAGCGAGTGTTGGTTTGGTGCTGAGGCGGTGTGTTTGATTGAGCCATTCAAGATTAACTCCAGAGTAATCAATCATTTTATCGGATAAATCAGTGCCGTAGATATCAAAACCAAGTAGGGCGGCTTCTTGTAGAACTACACCTGTGCCACAGAATGGATCAAGCACGCGGCCTTCCCGGGCGCCTGTCATATTAACCATCATGCGGGCGAGTTTAGGGGGTAGCATACCGACGAATGCGTCGGTTTTTGGCCGAGCTTGGTCGCGAGCGGCAAACGCGGTGATATTCTGGGCGCCAATACTTTCAGCGACGATGACACGGCCATCGCCGGCGCGAACGATGAGAAGCTCGACATGGCTATCATTGAGGCCGAGCTTGTTGTGGTGGGAAGCGGCGGTGTTGAGGGCGGGCTCGGCATTAGGGATGAGGCGCATACTGACACCATGTTCGCGAAGCTTCTTTTTGAGGATAAGACCGGTCTTTTGGATATCACGAGCAGACTCGCGAAAGCCATAGGCGCTGATACCGAGTGTGATTTTACCTTCGCGTTTAGCCCATTCAATTTCGTAGTTTTTAGCAATTTCTGAGCCAACTTGGCGCCAGTTACCGCGGAGCTCTGCAACCACACGGCCAGCCTTTTGGGTGCCGCCAAGACGGTTAAAGTCGAAGTTTTCTGTTGAGATGGTTGCTGAGATCCCAGAAAACCATTGTACGTTTGATGAGCCGTACAAAACTTCAAGTTCTGCAATACTGAGTGCTGGTTGGCGACCAAGGAGGGCGATATACATATCACTAGTATACTATGGCGCTATTAGTATATACTATAGAGGTATGAAAATTTCTTTGAGGACGGGTATTAGTATTGCGACATTCGTACTGATTGTCGTTATTCTGTTCTTTTCTCGACGTGAGTTGCATCATGCCTGGGGTTTGGTGGGGCATGTTGATTGGTGGATTTTACTCGCACTTGTGCCTGTGATTATGATTGGGTATTTGGCGGCAGGTGAGATGACGTTTTCGTATTTGCGTCAAAAAGGCCTGATTAAAGAGATAAGTATCTGGAATCAGATGCGCATTTCACTTGAACTGAACTTTGTAAATCATATTTTGCCAAGTGGTGGCGTGAGTGGAGTGTCATATATGAACTGGCGTCTCGGGAAATACGGCGTATCAACCGGTAAGGCGACAATGGCGCAGGGCGTGCGTTATGTTTCGGGCTTTGCGGCAATGGCAACACTCCTAGTTGTGGCAGTTTTTTGGGTGACGATTGACGGTACTGTGAACCGCTGGATTATTTTGATGAGCTCAATGTTAGTGACATTGATGATTGTGACGATTCTCGGGAGCGGCTTTTTATTTAGTAGCGTGACGCGTATGCATGCTATTGCGGGGAAGATTACGCGGTTTTGTAATAATGTCGTGAGGAAGGTGACATTTGGGAGGGTAGTTGAACTGATTTCTGCTAAAGCGGCGACAGAATTTCTTGATGATATGCATGATGATTATGTGGCGCTGATGCAAGAGAAGCGTTTGCTTATAAAGCCGTATTTGTGGGGGTTGTTTTTTACAGCTACTGAAATTGCGATTTTTTGGATTGTGTTCTGGGGGCTTGATACCATGGTGAATCCAGCGCCGATTCTGATTGCGTATGGTTTAGCAAGCCTTGCAGGCTTTGTGATTGTTACGCCTGGTGGTGCGGGTGCATATGAGGCGATTATGGTTGCGGTACTTGCGATTGCTGGGATGGCAAAGGGTGAGGCAATTGCCGGAATTTTGTTAGCGCGCGTGATTATTCTGCTTGTGACAATTGTAGTTGGTTGGATTTTGTATCAACAGGTAGTGATGAAATATGGCAAGCGACCAGACCCCGAAATTCAGCGTTAGTGATTTTATCGCAGCCCTAAATCAATCGCTCGAATATAGCTTCGGAACGGTTGAAATTGAAGGTGAGGTTGCGAGCTTTAAAGTAAATCAGGGTAAGTGGGTATTTTTTGATATCAAGGATGCTACTGGTAGTGTGAACTGTTTTATGTCATTGTTTCAGCTGCGAGTACCGGTAGAAGATGGCATGAAAGTTGTGGTGCGAGCCGTGCCAAAGGTTACTGCATGGGGTAAGTTTAGCCTGACGATTCAATCAATTCGCCCAAGCGGCGAGGGGAGTTTAAAGAAGAGTTTTGAGCTACTGAAAGCTAAGCTTGATAAAGAAGGTTTATTTTCGCCAGAACGCAAACGTTCATTACCGGAAATCCCTGAGCATATCGCGGTGATTAGTAGTACCTCTGCGGCAGGATATGCTGATTTTGTGAAGATTTTGAATGATCGGTGGGGTGGCCTAAAAGTAGATGTGGCGCATGTGCAGGTGCAGGGCGATGGTGCACCTGAGCAGATTATTCGTGCAATCTCGTATTTTAATAGCCAAGAAATAATACCTGAGGTACTGGTGATTATTCGTGGTGGCGGCAGCGCTGATGATCTCGCTGCCTTTAATGATGAACCGCTCGTGCGGGCGATTGCGGCGAGTCGTATTCCGACGCTTGTTGGCGTAGGACATGAAGTTGACGTGAGTTTGGCGGATATGGTGGCGGATGTACGTGCAGCGACGCCAAGCAATGCGGCGCAGATTGTGGTGCCAGACCGCAGTGAACTTATTAAGATGCTTGGCCACCTGGTACGACGCGTACTGGTGCGTACCGAGGGTGCAGTGGATGATAATCTGAGGGAGACAACAGCAAAGCTGCGTCAAGGCCTGGCGATGTTTGATACGCGCGTCGACTTACTACAAAGCCAGCTTGTGACGTCACGCCAAGTGATGGGAGCGTATAATCCACGGGCGGTATTATCACGAGGCTATGCGATTGTTCGCGGTAAAGTTGTCTCTGGTGGCGTGATTAGAATTGAACAGCAGGAACGAATTATTACGGCGGAGGTAAAAGATGTCGAAGCAATCTGAACAAAAAACTGTATCTGAGAAGATGGATGAATTAAGTGCACTTGTTGCTTGGTTTGAGGGTGATGAGTTTGAGCTCGAACAAGCCCTTGAAACATACGGTAAAGCTGAAAAGCTTGCTGCGGAAATTGAACAGGATTTAACGAGTCTCAAGAATGAGATTACTGTTTTGAAGGAGAAGTTCGACGCCTAATGTGGCTGCTGATTGCCGCTGGTATTGTGTTCTTGGTGGGGTTTGTTGCATTTACGGGAGCGCCGTATGTGCCATCGCGTAGGGCTGATCTTTACCGTGTATTCACTGAGTTATATCCACTCAGTTCAACGGATGTTGTTGTTGATATAGGTTCGGGCGATGGAGTGGTACTACGCACGGTAAGCAAATTAGGTGCACAGGCAGTAGGGTATGAGATTCACCCAGTGTTGGTGCTGATTTCGCGAATGCTATCTCGTGGTGATGGTAAGGTACGCGTGAGACTCGCAAATTTTTGGCGAGCGCCACTCCCAAGTGAGACAACTGTGGTGTATACATTTGGTGAGGCTCGAGATATTACAAAAATGTATGCGCGCGTGCAGCAAGAGGCGACGAGGTTGGGACGACCACTAACGTTTATTAGCTATGCGTTTCATATTCCTGGAATTACGCCTGACTCCTCGGATAAATCGTACTTTCTGTATGTGGTTAAGCCTTTACAAGAGAGCTAGTGGGCACGTATAATCATAAGCATGAAGAATCGCACTCGTGAAACAGGGGCAGTAAATGCGAGCATCTTTGCAATCATTGCACTCGTTTTGCTCGTGCTCGTTTTTGGCTCGTTTAGTATTTGGGCCTACATGAACTACATGGATCAAAAGAAGGATGTTGACTCAAAGATTGCTGAGGCAACCGCAAAGTCGACTCTTGATCAGAGAACTAAGGACGAGGCAACATTCGCTGCTCGCGAAAAGGAACCGATGCGTCAGTTTGTCGGGCCATCTGATTACGGTGCTTTGAAGTTTGATTATCCAAAAACCTGGAGTGCGTATCAGGCTACTGATGTTAGTAAGGGCGGCGGTGTGACGTACGAAGCATACTTGAATCCTGTGCTTGTGCCACCGGTGGGCGATAGTACTAAGTTTGCACTCCGTATTACGATTGAGCAGAAGACGTATGATCAATCAGTTGCGGCGTACCAGAAGCTTATTACTAAGGGTGATTTGAAATCGAGTGTGTATTCAGACGGTAAGATGACAGGTACGAAGATTGTTGGTAACTTCAATAAAGATATTTATGGTACGGCGATTTTGTTGAAGATGCGTGATCGTACTTTGACGCTGCGCACCGACGGTGACGTGTTTAATGATGACTTCGCGGCGCTTCTCAAGACAGTAAGCTTCAACCAGTAGTCGCTAACCTGTTACCGTGCTACACTAGGTGTAGGTATGGAGGGGTCAAGGCAGCAAACGAATCGTTTGGAAGGCGCAGTACCAACTGCGCCTTCGTTTGTTGCTGCCGCCCACGAATTGAAGTCTCCGTTGGCACTTGTTCGCCAGCTTGCGCTGCATCTTGAATCTGGTGAAGTGAAGGGTAAGGAATTGCAGGAAGTGGCGCACCGGATTACGCTCACGAGTGAACGGGCGCTGCGCCTTACGACGGATATTACGAAATCTTCACGGCTCGAGGATAGTTTATTTAGCTTGGAGCCACTGAACCCAATCGTGCTTTGCCAAGAGGTGGTGGATGAAATGAAGCCGTTATATGCGGCGCATGGGCGGACGATTGTGCTCACTTCGCGTGCACGTTCACTATTAGCGCTCGCTAATCGTGATTTACTGCGGAGGATTTTGCTTAATTTTGCGGATAATGCACTGCATTATAGCGGTGAAGGGCCGGTAACGATTACGGCGTCGCTGCGTGACGGCGGGTCATGTATACGGCTTGGCGTGCGTGATTACGGCCCGGCGTTACCATCAACGATGCGTAAAAATGTGGGGCAAAAATCGGCGCACGTACACAGCCGCCCAGAAAGTAGCGGGCTTGGCGTATATATCGCGCGTCAGTTTGCAGATGCGATGCACGCAACGATTGGTACAACGAGTCACCGTGACGGTGCAACGTTTTATGTCGATATTGGAACGTCTAGTCAGTTGAGGTTACTGTAATGGCTGTGAAACATGTGCTGATTATCGAGGATGATCAATGGTTTTTGGCACTTGTAAAAAAGACGTTGGAGCGCGAGAAATTTGCTGTTGCAACTGCTAGTAATACGATTGAGGGCATGGCAGCAATTAATAAACGGGTGCCTGATGTGATCGTTTTAGACTTCTTTATGCCGGGGCCAAATGCATTGGTGCTACTACACGAATTGCAATCGTATGGGGATACGGCAAAGGTACCTATAATACTTTGTACTAATAATGCGAGCGATATCCCGAGTGAGTCAATTCGTTCGTATGGCGTGGCATCGATTCTTGATAAAACCACAATGCATCCGGATGATATCGCGGCTGCAGTAAGGAGGGTGCTATGAGTGCTGAGCGAACGACGGCGATTGTACTGAGGCGCACTAATTACGGTGAAGCGGATCGTATTTTGCGTTTACTTACACCTCTTGGGCAGCGCAATGTGATTGCACGTGGTGTACGTAAAGAGAAAAGCAAACTGGCGGGCGCTATTGAGCTGTTTGCGATTAGCGACATCGTGATTATGACTGGCAAGAGCGATCTAGGGATTTTGACGAGTGCTCGGATGCAACAATTTTATCGCCATATTTTAGAAGATTACGACCGACTACAATTTGCGTACGAGGTGATTAATTTGGTGGCAAAGGCGAGTGAGAGTATTGATGAGCCTGAGTGGTATGACGTATTGGCTGAAGTGTATGCTGGGCTTGATAATCTGGCAATTCCGTTGCAGCTTACGCAGGTCTGGTTTTATTTGCACTACGCGGAGTTAACGGGGTATGGGCTGAATTTGGAGCGGGATGTTACTGGCGCACAGCTGGATGCTGAGCGTACATATATGTACGATGTGAATGAGAAGGGATTGCGGCCGGCGGAGCAGGGTGATATTCACGCAGGGCATATTAAGTTGTTGCGACTTATTGCGGCGAAGCCAATTACGACGATTGCACAAATAGGTGGCGTGGATGAGGTGCTTTCGGATTGCTGGTTGATTGCTAGGCAACATGCGGCGGTTTAGCAATCTCTAATGAGGTGAAGGCTCTGTTGGGCTGGTTATGAATACCGTACCTCATCTGAGAATCTTGGGCGAAACGCCAGGAATCTCAGATGAGGCAGCGCAGATAGTCAGTATCCATAACCAGCCCAACAGAGCCTTCGAATTTTATGGTATAATTACCCTAAGTTAATCCTAAAGCGTGTTACCAACACGCAGGAAGTTAGAGAGTTCTATGTCAGACGTCAAATTGGACGATATCGTTAGCCTTGCAAAGCGCCGAGGGTTTATTTATCAGGGAAGCGATGTATATGGCGGTTTGAGCGGGACATGGGATTACGGTCCTCTTGGTGTGGCACTGAAGCGCAATATTATGCAGCTTTGGTGGAAGATGTTTGTTGATGGCCGCGACGACATGTACGGTGTTGATGCGGCGATTTTGATGAACCAAAAGGTATGGCAGGCAAGTGGACATGTCGATACGTTTACTGACCCTCTGGTTGAATGTAGTAATTGCCATGCACGACATCGCGCAGATAAGCTAGAGGACCCGAATAAGTGCCCAACTTGTGGCATGAGTGGTACATTTGGCGAGCCAAAGCAGTTTAATATGATGTTTAAGACAAATGTTGGCCCTGTTGCCGATGAGAGCTCGATTAGTTACCTCCGCCCAGAGACTGCGCAAGGAATATTCACGAACTATAAGAACGTGGTTGATAGTTTTTACCCTGATTTACCATTCGGTATCGGCCAGCAAGGTAAGGCATTCCGTAATGAGATTAGCCCACGTGACTTTATCTTCCGCGGTCGTGAGTTTGAACAGATGGAGATTGAATATTTCGTAAAGCCTGAGACATGGGAAGAAAACTTTGAGCAATGGCGTCAGCAATGGCACAGCTACTTTGAGGCGCTTGGTTTGCCTAAAGAAAGTATTCACGAGCTCGAGGTACCTGAAAATGACCGCGCACACTATAGCAAGCGCACTATGGACTTTGAATTCGATTACCCAATTGGCAAGGAAGAGATTGCGGGTCTTGCATACCGTACTGATTTTGATCTTGGCAATATTCAGCGTGTGAGTGGTAAGAATATGGAGTACACCGTGAAAGGCACAAATGAGCGGTTCGTGCCTCATGTTATTGAGCCAACGATTGGTGTCGAGCGCGCGCTTATGGCAGTGATGACCGCAGCGTATACTGAGGACTCAGTGAATGGTGACACGCGCATTGTAATGAAATTCCCCGAGCATCTTGCACCAGTGAAGTTTGCGGTGAGCCCACTACTAAAGAACAAGCCAGAGCTTGTTGCAAAGGCGCGTGAAGTATACCAGGCGCTCAAAGCAAAGCACGCTGCTGTGATGTGGGACGATAATGGTAATATCGGTAAGCGTTATCGCCGTCAAGACGAAATTGGCACGCCGCACTGTGTGGTCATTGACTTCCAGACGCTTGAAGACAACACAGTGACGGTGCGTGAGCGTGACACGACTGAACAGAGTCGCGTTGCTATCGATGAGCTCGTTTAGGTAGTAAAAATCTTAGCAAACTAAATTTTAAATACCGTATCACCTCCGAGAATCTTGGGTAAACGCCAGGAATCTCGGAGGTGATAGCGTGGATTGTCAGTATCTAAAATCAAGTTTGCTAAGATTTTCTCATTTAATTTTTTGATATCGACTCTCGCCAGGCATAAGCTGTTTCTGGTATATTAGAGGTAGATGAAACAGCTTCTAGGGGTGGATAATGGCTAAAAAACAACGCAAAGAACCTTCGCGCGCACTTGGCGCGCTTGGGGTTGTTTTTGGTGATATTGGTACGAGCCCGCTGTATGCTGTGCCGGCTGCGTTTTTCATTGGTAATTTATCACCCGATCGCGGTACGGTGCTCGGTATTATTTCGATGATTCTGTGGGCGGTGACGCTGATTGTTGCACTGAAGTATGTTGGTATTATGATGCGTGTCGACAATGAGGGTGAGGGTGGCGCCATGGCCCTCGTTGCCTTGCTACGTAGGACACTCGGGAAGCGCAGTAGGCATGCGGCGCGTAACTGGGCCTTTGTGGGCGTGGCTGGTGTGGCACTGTTTTACGGTGATAGCGTGATCACGCCAGCAATCTCGGTACTTTCGGCGGTTGAGGGTACGCAACTTATATTACCGGGTTTTGCAGTATGGACGGCACCGATTGCTGTGGCTGTACTGACGATACTTTTTATGGCGCAGGCGAAGGGTACCGGGCGACTTGGTGAGTGGTTTGGGCCGTTGATGGTTGTGTGGTTTGTGATATCCGGGCTTATTGGGCTTGTGTGGATTTTGCGGGTGCCTGAAGCGCTTGTGGCGCTATCGCCACTGACGGCACTTTCGTTCATGCTTGAACATCCTTTGAGCGCATTGCTCGCGACTGGCGCTGTTGTACTGTCGGTAACGGGCGCTGAGGCTTTATATGCCGATATGGGCCACTTTGGGCGCAAGGCAATTGCTGGGAGCTGGTTTGGCTTAGTGTATCCGGCGTTGGTACTCAACTACCTTGGGCAGGGTGCCATGCTTTTGCAGGAGCATAGTAATGGGGTGGTGAACACGTATTTCCATTTGCTTCCGGGATGGGCGGTACCTTTCGTGGTGGTGCTTGCGACGCTTGCTACCTGTATTGCCTCGCAGTCGGTAATTGCGGGGGCATTTAGTTTGACGAGACAGGCCGTACAGCTTGGCTATTTGCCACGACTACGTATTATGCACCCAACAGATGAAGCGGGACAGGTGTATCTTGGTGGTCTCAATTGGCTTATGTATGCAGCGGTGATTGCTCTTGTGATCGCCTTTGGGTCAAGTGCCCGATTATCTGATGCATATGGTATGGCCGAGAGCGGTACGCTATTTGCGAGTAGTGTATTACTGATGGTTGTGGCGCCCTATGTATGGAAGCGTAGCTGGCCATTGGTGCGCTTGCTTGGCGTGGTATTTTTGGTGATTGAGTTTGGATTTATTGTGGCGTGTCTTGTGAAATTGTTGCATGGCGCATGGGTGCCGTTAGTGATTGCGGGGTGCGTGCTTTTCGTATTGACAACCTGGGCAAAGGGTAGGGAAATTGTGGCTTCGCGTAGGCGTCGCAGAGAAGGCTCGCTTGAGGATTTCTTACAAGGGCTACGGAAGCGTCGTGACATCGTACGTATACCTGGTGTGGCGGTGTATTTAGCGCACCACCAGGGCTATACGCCACTTGCACTGCGCGCTGCTGCAGACAGGCTCCACGAGCTCAATAAGTCGGTGGTCATTGCGATTGTGGTGGTAGAAAACGTGCCACGTATACCGCTTGCGCGACGGGCTGAGATTAATAATCTTGGTGATGATACTGACGGTGTAGTCGAGGTAGTGTTGCATTTTGGATTTGATGAAGCGCCAAATGTACCATTAGCACTTGAGCATCTTGAAGGCTTGGCGCCGGAATTGAAGTTGGATATTGCTGATGCAACATACTTTATATCGGAGAGTGATGTAGTGTTCAACGAGCATACGCATTCATCGATGGGGTATCTGCGAGCACAGCTATTTAGTGGCCTGCACAGGGTATCGGCGCCATCGCCAACATACTTTAGGTTGCCGCCGGGCCGTACTATCGATATGGCTGCCTATGTTGAACTTTAGTGTATAGGTTCACGCAGGGTAAACCTCTCTGTGGTACAATACATCTTTGATGGAAAATGGAAAATTAGTAACTACACGGGACGATGGTTCGGTACGCACCGACTATTTGTTCCGCATTTCAATAAAAGCGCTTATTTACAACGACGAAGGTGAGATTCTTGTTGTGAAAGAGCATGGCCTTAACTGGGGCTTGCCCGGTGGTGGTATGGATTTTGGCGAAACATTTGCCGAGGCTTTGGCGCGTGAGCTCAAGGAAGAGGTGGGTTATGAAGGTGAGTTTGACTTTGATGTAATTGATACGGCTGATCCAATGTGGCTCAAGAGCATTGAAGCCTGGCAGATTTATGTTGTGTGTCATGTGAAGCCAAATGAACTTCGCTTTAGTGTTGGCGAAGACGGTGAAGATATGAAATTCATCAACCCAGGAGATCTTGCTAAGTACGATGATTCGCAAGCGCGTTATGCGCAGCATTATCACACACGTCTACAGGATCGACTTGCTCGCTAGACATTTGTTCATAAAACACTAGGTACCCGCTCGTTGGAGCGGGTATTTTTGTTATGTAACACTAGTCTAGTGTAGGTGGTAGTTGTATACACAATTTTCCACCTAAGCAAAAACGCTATATATGGGCACGCTATATGTAGCGTGGCTGTCTCGCAAAGGATTTGCTAAGGTGTTCTATGATAAAATAAAAGTGAATCATAAAGGGGGTGAATCAGTGCGAGAAATTGAGATAAAGGTTAGACTCACTAACCTTGACGAGGCAAAGCAAAAGCTGATGGCGGCTGGTGTTGTGATCAGCCAGCCTAAGAAACAGCATGATGTTGTCTATTGCTTGCCTGAAAATCTACAGAGCGAGGGTGGTGATACGTCCGTGAACTGGCTTCGTAAACGCACTGAAAATGACAGTACCGTTTATTTCACTCTCAAGCGCTCGGTGTCAGGTAGTCTTGATAGTATTGAGCATGAGACGATTGTAGAAAATGGTGATGAGCTCGAGAAAATCCTTGACTATATGGGCTATGTGAAATTCAGTGACCTTACGAAGATTCGCCAAACTGGGCATTATGGCGAATCTATTGAAGTCTGTGTTGATGAAGTACCTCCGCTTGGTGGATTTATTGAGCTTGAAATGCTTTGCCCTGACGACGCTGACGGTATGGCGGTTGAGAAAGAATTGTTTGCTGCTCTTGAGGCGTTCGGAATCGAATATACCGAGCGGATGACAAAGGGCTATGATGAACTGATGAATGACTACTTAGCAAAGAGTGAAGAAAAATAACGCAAGGAGGTAAACTATGGGATGGTTTTCTGAAGCAATATTTGGAAAGAACGACGACGCAGGTAGTGATGACGATAAGGCCACTACTCAGCCGGCAGTCGCCGACCCTTATCGTCAGGCATCTGGGGGCAAGGTGATTCCTGAGGTGATTGTGGATCATGTTAATCCACATTGCTCGGCTGATATGTCGCATTTGGAACTCTGGATACGCCTGAAAAATACTTCAAACTTTGAGGTTGAGGTGATGGAAGTGCGAATACTGGGGCAATCTCAAGGATTGAACCGCTTTTTGAAGCCAGGCGAGAGTCACGAAAGCTGTGTGTATAAAGGTTCGGTGCCAACCAACGATGCGCAACATGTAGCGCAGGTGGACTATAAGATTGTTGGTAACGGGGATTATTTCGAGTCTGATCATCAGATAGATTACCGTCTTGAAGATGATAACGGTGTACATCACTTTATACCAGAAGAACTGAAGCTGATTCGCCCGATTCGCGACATTTAACGTAAGGGTTTTGCATTTTCGCAATCACCCGTGTATATTGTAGTAACTATGACGCGTGTGTTTTATACCGATGGGAGCGCTAGCCCAAATCCAGGCCCGGGTGGCTTTGCCGTGATTGAAGGCAAAGGTCCTGTTGCACTTGGAAGTGAATCGGGTGACACGACAAACATTCGCATGGAAGGCTACGCAATTATTGCAGCGCTAAAGCTTGCCGACGGCGAAGCTTGCGAGATTAACACAGATAGCGAGTTCTGGATTAATGTCATTACTAAATGGGCGCCTGGATGGGCTGCCAAGGGCTGGCGTAAAAGTGGTGGGCCAATTAAGAATCTTGAGCTTGTTCAGGAAGCTTACGAACTTTACAATACCTCACACGCTAAGCTTATTTGGGTGCGTGGCCATGTAGGGCATGAGGGTAACGAGCTTGCGGATGAATGGGCGAACAAGGCGCGCGAGGGCGCACGCGTATAATTTGCTATAATAGATTTATTAACAACCAAGTATCAAGAGTGTAGTGAGGGACTGGCCCGTTGACCTACCAGCAACCTGTGGTGACATAAGGTGCTAAATCCAGCCCACTATCTGGGCGAGATGCTTTTTCCTATAAAGAAACTCCTTTCGCTCTATGTGGGGCAGATGAAAGGAGTTTTTTATGTCTGCAACAACCCATCATTACCGAACTGCCGAAAGCGTGAGCCCAAGGCATCCGGATAAAATGTGCGATCAAATCAGTGATGCTATTTTGGACGCATATTTGGCGCAAGATTCAGCGGCGCGTGTTGCCGTAGAGGCTTGTGGCGGCCATGGCACGGTGTTTTTAACGGGTGAAGTGACCTCGAGTGCTAAAGTGGATACTGTTGCAATTGTGAAACGAATTGCAGGGGATGTAAAAGTTATTGAGCATATCGCAAAACAAAGCACGGAGATTGCGGCTGGTGTTGATACTGGTGGAGCGGGTGACCAAGGAATTATGGTTGGTTACGCATGTAATGAAACGCCACAGTTGCTGCCGCTTGAGGTAGTATTGTCACGTGAGTTGAATCAGTATTTGTATAAAATCTGGCCGTATGATGGCAAGACGCAGGTGACACTTCGTGATAGTGTGATTGAATCGGTAGTGGCGAGTTTTCAGAACGCTCCACACGATAAATTAGAGAGAGCCGTAACAGAGTGGCTCAATGATATTCACGAGCGCTACAATGTGGTGCAGGCCAAAGACGTACGATTACATGTGAATCCTGCGGGTGATTGGCACCAGGGCGGCTTTGATGCGGATGCCGGGCTTACGGGGCGTAAGCTGGTGGTTGATAATTATGGTCCGCGGATTTCGATTGGTGGCGGGTGTTTTAGTGGCAAGGATGGTACGAAGGTTGATCGTTCGGCGGCATATATTGCGCGCCGGATAGCGGTGGACTTTTTGCGAGAACGAGATGCACGAGAGGTGCATTGCTACCTGGCGTACGCGATTGGCTACGACCAGCCGCTTGAGGCGATTGTGGTAGTTGATGGCGTAGAAGAGGTTGTACAGGGGTATGATTTGAGCCCGCGAGGGATTATTGCGGCGCTGAATTTGACTGAACCACAATTCGAGCAGACGGCGCGGTATGGGCATTTTGGGAATGGGTTTGCTTGGGATAAATAGCACAACACACGCTGAGGTGGATCTGAAGTATACTAAGGATAGATGGATCAGGGGTTAGCAATTGAGATTTTGCTCTCGGGGGAGAGCGCCTTACTGACGGGGCCTGCTGGTACCGGCAAGACGTTTGTATTGAATCAGTTTATTAGCCTCGCGAAATACGAAGGCAAACATGTGAGTATCACGGCGACGACTGGCTTAGCGGCAACACACCTTGGTGGTACGACCATTCACGCGTGGTCGGGAATGGGTGTGCGCGATGATATTCCTGACGGATTTGCTGATCATATATCGAAAAGTCGACGCGAGATTATCGAAAAAACTGACGTGCTGATCATCGATGAGATCAGTATGCTGCATGATTTTCGTCTTGATATGGTGGATGAAATCTGCCGTTTGGTGCGCCGTAAAGACGAACCATTTGGCGGTATTCAGGTGGTGATGAGCGGTGATTTTTATCAGTTGCCGCCAGTGAACCGTGGTGATAGCCGCGGCGGCGGGTTTGTGGTGAATAGCAATGTTTGGAAAGAAATCGACCCGGTTATTTTGTATCTTACTAACCAATACCGTCAGAATGAGGGTGACAAATTATTGGAGATTTTAACGAGTATGCGTGAAAACGATATTCGCCGCCATCATGCTGAAGCGTTGTTAAACCGGGTCGATGAGACGTTGCCTGATGGCCTGGAGCTAACTGAACTGCATACGACGAATATTGATGTGGATCGTGTGAACGAAGGGCATTTAGCGCAGCTTGAAGGTGATGAATTGATTTACCAACAGCATACAACGGGTAGTGCAAATTATGTTGAGAACTTGCAGCGAAGCGTGCTCGCGCCAGCTGTGCTAACACTCAAACAAGGCGCGCTGGTGATGACAGTGAAGAATGATCCGTCGCGTCGATTTGCTAATGGAAGTATCGGCAAGGTTGTTGATTTTGAACCCGGCACAGAATACCCGGTGGTCGAATTTTTGAATGGTAAAGTCGTAACGATTATGCCTGACACGTGGGAGCTGCGTGATGGTGACAAAAAGCGGGCGAGTATTAGCCAGGTCCCACTGCGACTTGCATGGGCAATCACGGTGCACAAAAGCCAGGGTATGACACTCGATGCGGCACGGATTGACCTGCGTAAAGCATTTGTTCCAGGCATGGGATATGTGGCACTGAGTCGAGTAAAAAGTTTAGACAACTTATATTTGTCGGGCATTAACCGCATGGCACTACAAATGAGTGAAGATGCGCATTTGATTGATGATATGTTGCGCACCAGAGCATCGTCAGATAAACAACGATTTGCGCACTTGGCCGAAAAGGCGAAAGAACGCGCAGATAATCCGCCAAAAAAGAAAAAGGCTGATAGTGGCTGGGCAGATAAAATCGCTAAAATGCGTGAGACATATCCGAATGCGTATCGGCCATGGACTGACGATGATGATGCAGTATTAAAACAAGAATTTCAGAACGGCGCCTCGGTAAAAGACCTGAGTAATAAGCTTGGAAGACATGAAGGAAGTATCACAATGCGATTGCAGAAGCATTTTGGTGAGGACGTCGTGCAATTGTAGTACACTAGAGGAATGACGACAGAACCTACCGACAACACTACTGAAACACGAGAACCAACTGACATCTTTTTGTGGGCGAACCAAGCAGACGCACACAAGGATGCGCTCGAAGTTGATCTCTTTATGTTTACAAAAGGCTACACTGTCTACGCCACTAATTATGCGAAGGAATTGAAAGCTCAGCTGAAGGTTTTATTCCTTTACGACATGATTAGCCAGGTACAGACTGGTGCTGCAACTGGCATGATGGTCCGCGATTTTGAAGCGGCTGCGGCTGAGGATAATGTGTTAGAGCGCACTACTTTGGAGCGCGTTGAACACGCGCAAGAAGTTATTGAACAAATTATGTACGGCGAGGAAAGCCTCGAAGTGTTCCGCGAAGGCGACCACGAATTCAAAAAAGTGAAGGGTATTATTGCACGCTTCACACGCCCGAACGCCGAGCCGTTCTTTGTTGCAAAATTGTTGCCACAAAGCCAGGTACTTAAGGGTGCGACTGCATGGATGTATAACGGTGATTCGTTCCAGCCGTTTAGCGCGGATGCAGGACTCCGCATTACCCCAGACAACCAGGCGCTTGTTGCCGGTGGTGATGTATTCGCATTTAGTGAAACGAAATTTATCCGTATGTTTGGCTATGACGCAAAGAAGTTTGCGGTAGCCGAAGAAAAGATTAAAGAGATTGAAGAGCATTTCAAGCTGAAATTCCCAGAGGGAATGACGTTTGACTCGCTCGTTCGTGATACACCAAGCTTGGTGTCAAAGCTGCAAAAAGTTGACCCTACGATGGTGACGCAAGACCAGGTGGTCGATCATGCAGACGAGATGGACTTGGAGCTTTTGACCGATGAGAATACTGGTGAGATTATCATTATGGACGCGAAGGATGCGGCTAAGTTTGTAAACTTACTGAACGATGACTATGTAACCAGTGGCATGACGGGTATTAAGTATGAGCTGAAGAGCAAGAAAGAGCTTCGCCCGAGCGAGAGTGCAGCTGACGCTCCAGCTGAACTGTAGTTAATCGTACAATATAGTATAAAGAGTCGCTACGCTGCGACTCTTTATATTCACTGGGGTAGAGTATTGTGAAAGCTAAGTGCGAGGCTGGCGAGTGGTATACTGGTATATATGCCGAATCGACAGGAAACTGGATTTCCAAAGAAATTCTTATGGGGCGTAAGCTCGAATGCACACCAAGTAGAAGGTGGACAGTCTAATCAATGGACCGTATGGGAGCTTGAAAACGCTAAGGCGCTTGCTGCGCAGGCACCGTATCACTATGATGATCTTGAGAGTTGGTCGCGTTATGAGGCGCAGGCCTCACAAGCGCCAAACTATGTCTCGGATAAAGCAGCTGGTCACTATGATTTGTATGAGCGTGACCTAGAGCTTGTTCGTAAGATGAATATGAATACGTTCCGTTTGAGTGTAGAATGGTCCCGTATACAGCCGCAAAAAGATGCGTGGGACGTAGCTGAGGTTGAACATTACAAATCTGTACTCACCGCTTGTAAGGAGCGGGGAATTGAGCCAATTGTTACATTGTTTCACTTTACACTGCCTGTTTGGTTTGTCGAAATGGGCGGGTTTGAGAAGTCTGCAAACGTACGGCTTTTTGTTGACTATGCTACGCGCGTGCTAGAGGAGCTCGGTATGGGCGTAAAGTACGTGATTACGATGAATGAGCCGGAGACGTATGTGCGCCATGGCTATCTTGAAGGTTTGTGGCCACCACAACTGATGAATAAGCGGCTGGGCAGAACGGTGCTTGTTAATCTTGCAAAAGCCCATAATCAGATTGCGGATAAATTGCACGCTGTAAGTAGGCGCTATAAAGTGTCGATTGCAAAAAGTTACAGCTATATCTACCCAGGTGATGATGCTTGGTTAACAGTGCGAGCGGCAAGCTATAAACATCGCCAGCATAACGAAGCGTTCCTCAATAGGGTAATCAAGACCTGTGATTTTATCGGGATCAATTATTATCAGAGTGAGCGCGTATACGGCTATCGTGTGCATAATCCTGACGTACGGGTTAGTGATGTTGGCTGGGATATGCAGCCACAATACCTGGCACGAGTGCTTGAAGAGCTTCACGAAAAATACGATAAGCCGATTTTTGTTACCGAAAATGGCCTTGCTGATGGTACTGATGCAGATCGCACGTGGTGGTTGACGCAGACGGTGCTTGCGCTGCAAGCTGCAATTAAAAAGGGCGTGCCTGTGATAGGATATCTTTACAGCAACCTAACTGATGGGTTTGAATGGGAAAAGGGTATGTGGCCGCAGTTTGGATTGTTCGCGGTGAATGCCAAAACAATGGAGCGTACGCCACGGCCAAGCGCATTATGGCTTGCTAAGACACTCAAGAAAATACGAGGATAAGTAATGAATAAGCACGGTGCAAATATTGTTGTGATCGGTGGTGGGACAGGGAGCTTTACGCTTCTGCAAGGACTTAAGAACTATACGAGCAATATTACGGCGCTTGTGAATATGGCGGATGACGGAGGGTCAACCGGTCAGTTGCGTGATGAACTGGGCGTGTTGCCGCCGGGCGATGTGCGGCAATGTTTAGTAGCACTGAGCGCTGCACCACAGGTGCGCGATTTGTTTAATTACCGGTTTGAAGAGGGTAGTCTGAAGGGGCATGCCTTTGGTAACTTATTTTTAACGGCGCTTGAGAAAATGTCGGGTAATTTTGCCGAGGCGGTGGAGCTTGCAAGTTCGGTTTTGAAGATTACTGGGCGAGTTGAGCCTATTACGCTGAGTAACGTGAAGCTTTGTGCGGAAGGGGCGGACGGCAGGCCGATTATTGGCGAGTGTAATATTGGTGAGGCTGAGTTAAGGCCGCGTCCTAGGATTTGGCTTGAACCTGAGGCGAATGCTAATCCGGCGGCAGTTCGCGCAATTATGGACGCTGACATGGTGGTGATTGCGCCGGGTAATTTGTATGGTAGCCTTGCCCCTGCGCTTGTGATCGATGGGGTCCAGCGTGCACTGAAGCGTACGAAGGCAAAGTGCGTGTATGTTGCAAATCTTGTGACTAAGCCGGGGCCAACTGATGGATTTACAGTGAAAGATTTTGCTGATGAGATTGAACGACTTGGTGGCAGTAAATTCCTCGACTACGTGGTGTTTAATAACGATACGCCATCAAAAGAACTGATGGAGCGCTACGCACATGAAGGCGAGTATGCGGTGGCTTTTGACATTGATGAGCTCAAAAAGCAGCATTTTCAATTTCGTGCGATGCCGATTTTAGCGAAAGCTGCTTGGGATGGCGCACAGTCGAGTGACCCCCTTGCCGCCTCACGAAGCTTTATTCGCCATGATTCTGATGCCGTTGCGCGACAACTAATGCGAATCTATTTTGCCTAATGAAACCGACATTTTATCTCGATCTCGACCGTACAATCTTTCACACTGAGCGAGTCGAAGATTTTTTTCCGATTCTTGAGCGGCTGTATCCAGATAATACGGCTTTGCATGATGGCTATGCGCGCCGAAAGCAATATTTTGTATTTCCGCATCTTGATGACGGTGATACGAAGACGTACTACTACGATTTGGCGAGACAGCTGCGCGAAGCTGGGCTTAATCTTGATACAGCGTTTGCAGCGCTGCGTGATGAGCTTGGGGATGGTCGTCTGGAATTTGAGGGTGCTGGGGCGCTTGTACGGGTGCTGCAGGCACATGGTGTGGTTAAGGTCCTGACATATGGCGAAGACGTGTATCAAACGTTCAAAGCATCGTTATGTCCAGCACTGAACGGCCTGGAGGTGATTACGACGCTTGAGCCAAAGGCGAAGTATCTTAACGAGCATTCGGTGGCGGGGGACTGGATTGTTGATGACAAGATTATTTCAGGTTTGACCACAGGTATTCGAGCCATTCATATCCAGCATGATGTGGCGAAGCTTGCAGACGTGCATTCGCTTGCTGAAGTTGTTAAATGCATATTTCGTAGTTAACGGGGGTGCGGATTGACTTTTTAGCATAAGCGTGCTATACTGAAGTCCAGCAATGAAACCTGCAGCACCTACTACCGAAGTTCAAGTCCAAGAGAAGAAACCATACAGCGCGAAGATGGCGGTAGTAAATGTTGTTACGTTCAGCAGCCTTTTTATCGTCTGGCTCGTACTACAATTGCAAAAGTAGAAGCAATGACGTCTTGTATAGCAAAAATTACCACGACCGCATAAAGGGAGGTGGTAATTTTTATATCTGGTAGCATGGTGCGTTATCCACAAATCTGTGGATAAACGTAACCACAATACGAAAAGTTGTCAAAAAATGGTATTGCAGTTGTAATCAGACCAGTTTATGATGAGTTCAGTGGAAAAAGCGTAAGCAAATACGCAAACACAAACACCACAACAATAAAAATACAAAAATCACCGCAAGGTGAAGGGTATGGACTAAACCATGACACAACCAATTAGCGAACTACCACACAAGCATGTAGCCGGTTGTATTATTGCACCTGCTCGTGGGTAGTTACCACCTCATTATTTTTGATACCTGACTGTTTCTGTACTTTAACAATCTAGCGACATCCTCGAGATCAACAATCTGGTGGTGAACCAGTGGTTTATCGACCCACATTAAAAATAGTCGAATGCACCTTCCTCTAACACAACACCTCCCAAAAAACTCCACCTCACACATAAGTCTCTCTTAGATAAGCAAATCGGAATATGGGTTTCTTAGAAATCACCGTCGGCGCTTATCTACACTTATACACAAAAACAAACACACCATGCGAAAACAAACATAGGTTTGCTACCAGTTTGGTGATCTCGAGAGCGAAACACCCATCTTCTGAAGTTTATTCTGCTCGTGCAGAAAAGCTTTAAAGATGGTATAATTTCGTTTATGAGTATAAAAGAACATCCACCACTTCATGTTCCTGTTCTACTCGAGTCGGTAATTGCGCTACTGCAACCTCAATCAGGCGAGAATTATCTCGACTTGACGGCGGGGTATGGCGGTCACGCGAGAGTCGTACTGGAGAAGACAGACAATTATACCGAATCAGCCCTAGTTGATCGCGATGATTTTGCGATTGCACATTTGGGTGAGTTCTCTGATAAGGGAACTCGATTAATGCATACCGACTATCTCAGTGCTGCAAAACAGCTCGTAGAAGAAGGGAAGCAGTTCGATATAATACTAATTGATTTGGGGGTGTCGTCACCACAGCTTGATATGCAAGCAAGAGGGTTCTCGTTTCAACACGATGGACCACTCGATATGAGGATGGATAATCGACAAAGCCTAACAGCTGAGACGATTGTTAACACTGCAAAACGCAATGAGTTAACCAGAATCATTCGAGATTATGGCGATGAAACGCAAGGTACAGCTAAACGCTATGCTGACGCAATAATCGCCGCTCGGCCTATACAAACGACCGGGCAACTCGCGGACGTTATCAAGCAATCACATGTCGGCAAGTGGCAGAAAATCCACCCAGCGACACGCACCTTTCAGGCCATACGGATCCAGGTCAATGATGAGCTCCACCAGGTTCGTGATGTGATGCCGCTCCTCCCTCGATTGCTGAAAAAAGGCGGTCGAGTTGGCGTCATTAGCTTTCACAGCCTGGAGGATCGCATCGTAAAGCGTTATTTTGCCGACCAGGCGAGAAGCGGTTACGAGGCAGAGCTCGATATCGTGACTAAGCGTCCGATTGACGGGGCCATTCAAGATGTTCACAACCCGCGATCACGCAGTGCAAAATTGCGCGTCGCAGTGAAAAAATAAAACAAAAAAAGGAGGGGTAACTGCAATGCCAGTACATATCCCAGTACAATACCAAGACGAAGCTGCAAACGTAGACGTACACGTTAAATAGTCACTTCGCACAAGGCTCTCCGGGGACAAAAAGTCCCCGGCAGGGCATCAAGTAAACAAACACAAAAAGAAACCACCACAATGTCATATAACCGAACCGTACAATTTAATAGCAGGCGCCAAACTAACTGGCAGCGCAATCAGAATACAGTTGCTTTTGCCTCTGCTGTAAAACTCGGGCCGATCAGCCACACCGTGCTTGTTGCCCTTATGATTACGGTGCTCGGTTTGATATACTTAACACAGGCTACTCGAGTGTCTGGGTATGACTATGCTGCCAATGCGATCTCAGACAAGATCTCTTCATTGACTGAGCAAAAGGATAATCTAGAAGTTGAGAATGCTCGCCTCACAGCACTGCAAACTGTCAAAAACTCTAATGTTGCGAAGGCAATGACAACCCCGACAGACGTTCAGAGCGTGAGTGAGTAGTAGCCTAATACTTCGAAACTCATGGAACTGCATTTTTCCCAAGGAAGCCGCGCGAAAAAGATTGCTGTAGTAACTCTTGCTGCAGTAGTAATCTTTATCGTGCGTCTTTTTTATATTCAAGTTGTGCAGCATGAAAAGTATGTTGCACAGGCTGATCAGGAGCAAGTGAAGCAGTTTACGTTGCATGCGAAACGTGGTGAGATTTATGCAATGGATGGTTCAGAGCCGTCGCGACTTGTTATGAATCAGACTGTTTATACTGTATGGGCTGACCCGACGCAGGTGACAGATAAAAATGCAGTCGTCTCGGCGCTCAATAGTATCGCTGGTGGTAATGTGCGTGATAACTTTGCGCAGTATCTAGATATGACACATTCACGCTACCAAGTGCTTGCATCTAAGGTTACGATGCAGCAGGCTGAAATGTTGAAGAAGAAACGTCTTGCCGGTATTGGATTTGATGCGGTGAGTCAGCGCGTGTACCCTGAAGGTCAACTTGCGAGCCAGGTGCTCGGGTTTGTTGACGCGAACGGCGAAGGTAAGTATGGATTCGAACAGGCTAATGATGCACAGTTGAAAGGCAAAGATGGGCTTCTTAAAACCGTAACTGATATTCGTGATGTACCTCTTACTGTATCTGATAAGAACATTCGCCAGCCAGCAGTGAATGGCCAGAATATGGTGCTGACAATTGACCGTAATATTCAGGCGGAGACCGAACAGGCACTTGCTGATGGCGTGAAGAAGAGTGGGGCTGACCATGCGAGTGCGATTGTTATGGATCCGCAGACGGGGAAGGTGCTTGCGATGGCTAATGTGCCAACTTACGATCCGTCGCAGCTTAACAAGGTGACGGATGTAGCGCAGCTTAACAACGATATTATCTCAGCCCCGTACGAGCCTGGATCGGATATTAAGACATTTACAGTGGCAGCCGGTGTTGATAAGGGCGTAATCACTCCTGCTTCAACTTATGATAATACAGGCCAGATTACAGTGGATGACATCACGATCAATAACGCTACAAAGACGGCTGCTGTGACAGGTAATATTACAATGCAAACGGCGCTTAACTGGTCGCTTAATACTGGTATGGTGACAATTGCCGAGCGACTTGGGGACGGCAATTACATTACGAGGCAAGCGCGTGATACGATGTATAACTATTTCTATAATCGATTCCGACTCGGTAAGGCTACAGGCATTGAGCTTGCGAACGAGCAGAAAGGCGTCGTTGTTTCCCCGGCTGACGTGCAGGGTAATGCGGTGCGTTACAGTAATATGTCGTTTGGCCAGGGAATGGATGTGACAATGTTGCAAGTGGCGAGTGGATTCTGCTCGGTTATCAATGGTGGCGTGTATTACAGCCCGACAGTCATCAATGGCACGATGAGTGTTGATGGTGTATTTTCGGAAACAAAAAATGCGCGTAAGACTGCTGGTATTGTTACTCCAGCAACGTCGCAGGTTGTACGTGAAATGGTGCATGAGGCGCACTACGCTACCTATAATCCTCATGATGGGTCGGATAAATATTTTGTTGGCGGTAAGACGGGTACGTCCCAGACCATCAAGAACGGTAAGTACGTGAATGATCAGACGATCGGTACTTACCTTGGGTTTGGTGGTGCGACGGCAGATAACCCGCGCTACGTGATTATGGTTGAGATTTCCGATAAAGATAAGTCGATGGGTGGCGGTACTGATGCAAAGCCTGTCTTTAACACCATTTCTAACTGGCTTATTAATTATTTGGGCCTGACGCCACAGAAGTGATAGGGTACAATATGCATATGGATCTACAGTCTTTTACAAGCGATATCAACGCAACATTTATTCTCAGTCTTGGCTCGTTTTTACTCGCTATGGCGCTGACCCCTATATATACGTATTTTGCCTATCGATTTAGGTTTTGGAAGCGGCAGCGCAGCACGAGCACAACAGGTGAGAAGCTTGAAGTATTCACCAAATTGCACGCACAGAAGTTTACTCGTAATATCCCAACGATGGCGGGCGTTATTGGTGTGCTTGCGATTGCTGTTGTGACGTTTTTCTTTAACCGTGATCGTGCTGAGACGTGGCTACCGCTTGCTGCACTTGTTGGTGGGGCAGGGGTTGGCTTGCTTGACGATGTTATTAATATTCGCGGGCAAGGTAAGGGGGTTGCGGGGCTTCGTTCTAGCTTGAAGTTTGCCATGATTACTGCGATGGCGATTGTGCTTGGTTGGTTCTTTTACTTTAAGCTTGGGTACGATTCAGTGCATATTCCGTTCTTGGGCGACTGGCAAGTAGGGATTTGGATTATTGCTATCTTTGTCTTTGCAGTGGTATCGACGGGTAATGCAGTTAATATCAGCGACGGACTTGATGGACTTGCCGGCGGCTTGTTGTCGATATCGTTTGCCGCATTTGGTACGATTGCATTGCTGCAAGGGCATCTCAAGATTGCAGGCTTTTGTTTCACGGTTGTTGGTGCGCTGCTTAGCTACCTTTGGTTTAATATTTATCCAGCTCGATTCTTTATGGGGGACGTAGGAAGCTTTGCGTTTGGTACAAGCCTCGGAGTAGTTGCAATGCTTACGAATACGCTCTTTTTACTCCCGATTATTGGTATTTTGTTTGTTGTCGAAGCTGGATCAAGCTTACTGCAGATTACTTCTAAACGACTATTCCACCGTCGTATTTTTATCTCGGCACCAATTCATCATCATCTTGAGGCAGTGGGTTGGCCTGAAGTGAAGGTGACGATGCGTTTTTGGGTGATTGCCTGTGTCGCGGCGTTTATTGGCCTATTACTTGCCTTGAGTGGGGGATATATTTAGATGGCACTCGCTGGCCGACGTGTATCGCAGTCGGCACCTTCGGTTGATATGGTCGCAGGGCAGCGACGTCACCGACCCGATTACCGTATAACATTGTTTATGGGGCTTTTGATGCTTATTGGGGTGATTGTAATGTATGCGATTGGCCCGGCGCGTGCGAACTTATTGAACTCACTTCACGCAACTGACTTTTACACTGGTAATTATTTTGTCATTAAACAGCTTGCGAGTCTTGGAATTGCCGCAGTAGCGTTTGTCGTAATGGCAACGGTTCCGTTTGCTACTTTGCAGAGATATGGCTGGCGTCTGGTGCAAATTGGTTTTGCACTCTGTGCGCTTCTCTTTTTAGCAGGTAACTTGCTGCATATTGATCAAATTGCAACAAATACACTTGGTGCGTACCGCTGGTTTAATCTGGGGCCACTTGGGAGCTTGCAGCCTGCAGAGGCGCTTAAGTTTGCATTGCTTATTTATATGTCAGGCTTTCTCGGTAAGCGATACCAGGAAGGTAAGATTAACAGTTTACAAGAGACGGTGTACCCGATGACGTTAATTGCTGGTTTGGCATTATTTGTTGTTATCGTTTTGCAGCGGGATATGGGTACTGGTATTGCAATGGGGTCGATGATTGCTGCTATGTTTGTGGTAAGCACAATGAAGTGGCGCTTGCTCGCTCGCATTGGTCTTGCCTGTGTAGCGCTTGGTATTATTGCAATTATTAGCGCGCCACACCGAATGGAGCGCGTGATGACGTTCATTAGTGGTGATAGCGCTGCAACCGATAGTGCACAGGCGGATGACAATAATTATCAAATTAAAAATGCAATGATTGCGCTTGGGTCGGGCGGTATGTTTGGCAGGGGTATTGGTCGCAGCATCCAGGCGACGGGTTATTTACCTGAAGCAACAAACGACTCAATCTTTGCGATTTTAGGTGAGATCTTTGGGTTTATTGGTACAACGATTATTCTTGGCTTGTTTGCTGCGCTATTGATGCGTCTCCTGCGCATTACGGATCATTTAGCTGATATGCCAATGCGACTGGCTGTGGCTGGTGTATTTGGATGGCTTGCGGCACATGTCATGATGAATGTAGCCTCGATGATTGGGCTCATGCCGCTCACTGGCATTACACTGCCACTTCTCAGTTTTGGTGGAACAAGTATGGTGTTTATTACTGGTGCGCTCGGTCTCGCATTCCAGCTATCGCGCTATACTATTCATAAGGCAGTAACTATTAAAGAAGGAGATAGCAGCGATGAAGATACTCGCAGTCGGAGGCGGGTCGGGCGGACACGTTACGCCGGTCCTCGCCGTCATCAATCAGCTTAGTGCCCTTGAGCCTCACCTTGATGTAACCTTTATTTGTGATGCGGCATTTGAAGAACAGTCACGCGGACTCATGGCCCATGCGGCAGTGCCTGTTGAGGTGCGGACGATCTCTGCTGGTAAGTTTCGTCGCTATTCGCATTTAACATTTTGGCAGCACTTTACTGTGCCGAGTGTCGTGTGGGGAAACTTACGCGATCTCAGTCGAATTATTGCAGGTTTCTTTGAGAGTTTCGGGTTGCTGATCAGACATCGCCCTGATGTGGTATTTGCAAAGGGTGGATATGTTTGTTTGCCGCTTGGTATTGCGGCGTGGCTGCTGCGAGTTCCACTAGTGATTCATGATTCTGATACTCGGCCAGGGCTTACAAACCGTGTGCTGTCGCGCTTTGCGAAGGTAATCGCAACAGGCTCGCCACTTGATAACTACCCATATGATTTGCGAAAGTCGCACTATACGGGTGTGCCTATTGCTGAAGGGTTTCACCCAGTCAGTGACGACGAGCAGTCGAAGCTAAAAGAGAAGCTTGGGTTTAGCGCAAAAGATAAACTGATTGTTGTGACTGGTGGTGGCCTTGGCGCGGCTTGGATTAACCAAGGGATGGTGCGTGTTGCGCCACAGCTTGCCAAGGAGTATATCTCTATTTATGACATTGCTGGCAAGAAAAACTATGATATGGTTGCTGACGTAGAATCGGAGCATGCTAATTTCAAGGCAGTACCGTTCGTATTTGAGAACATGCATGAGGTCTTGGGCGCTGCGGATGTTGTTGTGGCGCGTGGTAGCGCAACATTTATGCAGGAGTTGGCAGGACTCCGTAAGGCGGTTGTCATGATTCCGGCTCGTTCGCTTGGTGATCAGCTAAAAAATGCCAAAGTCTATAAGGCTGCGGACGCGGCTGAAATTGTAGAAGATAGTGAAACGCTTGGTGAGAACGATAGGTTCGCAGATTTGCTAATTGACCTCTGTAATAATGCTAAACGACGTGAAGTTCTTGCGCGGAATTTGTATCGTTTTGCTCGGCCGAATGCAGCGGAAGATTTGGCGAAACTTATCATAAGCGCAATTAGGTAGACTAAGGGGGCCCTGCTACAATGTAGGGAAGAAGGCTTCTATGAACTTATTGCGAAAAAAACAACAAAGACAAGGTCGACGTACTGCTCTTATGCGTGAAAAGGGTAGGGCGACAGATTTTGATGATTCGCAGCGCTATGCTTTTCGGCGTAATCGTACGTTGACAGGAAGCTTGTCGCCAGGAGTGGCAAGTGCTAACGAGCATAACTCGGAGTTGCAATCGACACGAGTGCAGGCGCATCATTTGCGCCGTCATCGCCGTCGCTTGGGCGTTGCGCTGTTCGCAGTTCTTATTGTCGTTGTTGGACTTGCATGGATAATTTGGCAGTCGATTGTTGCCGTGCAAATTGTCACTGACAATGGAGCCTCGCAGCCACTCAATACGAAGCCGTATACAGATGAAGTTGAACGTTACTTGAGTTCGCATCCATTTGAGCGCAATCGCGCGAGCTTCAATGCGGGTGCTGCAACGACTTATCTACAGAGTCATGGTTTCCCTGAAATTAGTCATGTTTCACTTGATACTACTCATCATCAGATTGGTACGGCGACGCTTATTGTAAGTATGCGTAAGCCTGTGGTGAGCTGGAAGACTGGTACAACGAGGCTGTATGTTGATGAAGATGGCGTGGCGTTTGCTCGTAATTATTATGCCGATCCAACTGTTGAGGTTGTTGATCAGACGGGCATACAAACTGTTAATAATCAGGTACTTGCTAGTAACCGGTTTTTGAGTTTTATTGGCCTCATTATTGGGCATTTGCATGAGCAGGGTCTATCGGTAAGCCAGGTTATCTTGCCTGCGGATACGACTCATCAACTGCTTGTATCGATGAAGGGGGTGGCCTACCCTGTGAAGATTAGTGTGGATCGTCCTGCGGCTGACCAGGCAGAGGATACTGCGCGTGCGATGCGTTATCTCGCGAGTAAGGGCATCACTCCTAAATACCTCGACGTTCGTATTAGCGGGCGAGCATACTACCAATAGGCTAGGCTCTCCTCACCGCTCAGAAGAGTGTTCTATTTGTGTTCTATTTATGACGTATGTAAAAAATATATACTACACTACGAAAGTAGGGGAATTGCAAATGATTACGAAAAGTAGGGAAAAAGAATAGGGGGGAATAAAAAATGAAAAAATGCAAATATTGCAATAAACGCTGTGGAAAACTCTGCAATGCGACGTTTGTTGCTAGGAATGCTACAGTATGACTTGTACTACGTGCATGATGATACTTGAATGGTGTTACATATCAACTAAATACATGTTACATGTGAGTTATGACACACGTAGTAGGCAGAACTCCCCTTGAAAGCGACATGTACTAGATATGTACATCAAATAGCACTCTAATTAAAGGTATGCTGATTCAGCTTTAAATCATATATTGTATGTCGTAAAAGGTATATTGTGCGACGTAAGATATATGCCTAGAACATGATAAGTATCCATCCTGTTCTGGTGCTTTTGCATTTGATTTTCGCCTACTATCACGTTTATTGCTTACTTTCTGCCCTGCCTATGTTTTGGCTCTCTGCATATTTGCATGTTTGTGCGCTTGATTTGGTTTTAGCTAATGTGTACTTAGCTTGGATATATAGCATGCTTATCGGCGGTGTATCTTGCCACGACTAATAATGTTCTACTTTTGTTCTATATCTTTCAGAACACCATGATATTGCGAAAAGGAACTTATTTACGTCGCTTGCTTGTTCGTTTTTGACTGCGTAGGAGCTTATAGAGCGCTGGTGTGAGCGCGCAGATGAGTATGATTGCGGTGATAGGCAGAATGTAATCACCAACGTTTGGAATAGCCTTACCAAGCCAGAAGCTCACGAGCACGGTAACTGCAACCCATACGCCACCGCCAAGGATGTTGAATATCATAAATGTGTGATGATCCATTTTTGTGGCACCAGCAACAAGTGGTGCGCAGGTGCGAATGAATGGTAGGAACCTGGCAATGAGAATGGTTTTGCCGCCATGTTTGCTGTAGAACTTATGAGCCTTTGCGAGGTATTCTTGGCGGAATAACAGGCTGTTTCGCCTACGGAAGATGCGCTTGCCGGCCTTCTTGCCTATATAGTAGCCAGTCTCACTACCTAGTACTGACCCTATCCAGGCAACGACGAGAATTCCGGCGAGTGAAAGTTTGCCTTCGGCTGCAAGTAGTCCTGCAGGTATGAGAAGTGTATCCCCCGGCAGGAGAACGCCAATCAAGAGTCCCGCTTCGGCAAAAATGATGAGCCCGATAATAATAAGGGCGCTAAAGGCGCTGGCATCATTAAGTATTTGGGTCGGGTCAAGCATTATCTATAGCGTACAGGTAAGCGTAACCGGTGTCTAGGGGTTAGCGGATTGATAACATGCCAGAGTCGCTTGGCTCTTTTTTCTTGGCTTCGGCTGGGGTGGCAGCAGGGGTGCTTTCGCCTGTTTTTGCTTCCCCGCTACTACTGTCTGAAGCGCTTGATGAGCTCTTACGTTTGCGGCTACGTGAACGTTTTCTCTTTGGCTTTTCTTCGGTGTCAGAGCCTGAACCTATTGGTTCGGTTGGCGCTTTGTGGCTACCTTGTACAACCTCTGTTATCTCAGCGGTCTTAGTCCCCTCCTCTTTTGCAGCTTGGAGCGCAGTATTTACCTCGTCTGGTGTTACGTTGCTAATTGGCCAAGTTTCGCCTTGTTCGAGCATCGCGGCCTCTTTCTCGAGACGTTCTTGCTCGCGTTGCTCTGGGCTCTTTGGTGGCGTGTAGGCGGGGCCTGGGCGTTTTACGGTGAGGTTCTCTGGTGGGAGGATGCGGTCTGAAATTTCGCGTTCGATATCTTCGCGGTTGCGGCTATAGTATTCGCGTGTCCACTGGATAATGCGGCCGGTGTTGTCATCTTGCGCAGGTGGGAGATTAAGGGTCTTGGCGCTAAATGCAGGCGCCTTTTCACCATTAATGACCATGTTTAAGATAAAGTTACGGTTGTGCATTTGTAGAAGGTCGTTTGGCTCAAATTGAGGCTCAAACTGCTTTGCAAGAATCGGGCTGTCATCTGCAGAGACACGGAATGTGATCATGGTACCAACGTTACCAAATACTGCGTCGCGAACCGTTTCGTTCATCTGAGATATATACTGGTTGGCTACAGTAAGGTTAAGGCCGTATTTGCGCGCCTCAGAGAGGATAGTTGCGAATGAATCAGTTGCGAAGTTCTGGAATTCGTCCACGTATAGGTAGAATGGGCGTCGGTCTTTAATATCTGGAATATCGCTACGACTCATTGCGGCAAGCTGAATTTTTGTTACAAGGAATGACCCGAGGATACTAGCATTGTCTTCACCGATGAGACCCTTAGAAAGGTTGACTACAAGAATTTTACCTTCATCCATGATTTGGCGGATATTAAAGGTACTTTTTGGCTGACCGATAATATTACGGATAACGGGGTTGGCGGTAAATGCACCCACCTTGTTGAGCACTGGTGCGATGGCTTCCGCCTGGAATTTGTCGGTCCAGCTTGCGAACTCGATGTTCCAGAACTGGAGCACTACTGTGTCGGTACAGTAGCTGAGGGTGTCTTTGCGGAACTTCTTGTCTGTCAGCATGCGTGTGATATCGAGCATGGTTGTCTCTGGGCGATCGAGGAGTGCAAGGATGGTGTAACGCAGGATGTATTCAAGACGCGGACCCCACGACTCGCCAAACATACGCTTGAGCACGCCGATGACCTCTGAGCTCACGTTTGTCTTTTGAGATGGATTAGTCACCTCGAGTGGGTTGAACCCAAGTGGGTACTGGGTATCGGCTGGATTGAAGTAGACAACATCTTGAAGGCGTGAGCCTGGAATGAAGCGCATGTTGTTGATGGCAAAGTCGCCGTGTGGGTCGATAATAGCGTAACCCTGACCATGGAAAATGTCGCTGAGGGCGAATAGCTCTAAAAGTCCCGACTTACCGGCTCCGGTCTGCCCGATGATATATACGTGACGCGAGCGGTCGTAGCGCATCATACCAAACTGGTGGTTGACACCACGGAAGTTGGTCATGCCGAAGGCTGAAATGTTTTCATCGTGTGCCGGATCACCAGTGAGTACCGGGAGCTTTGATGGCGGTTCAGCGGTTTTTGTACTTGCCCATACGATGTTTGGCGTTTCCACATTTGTGTGCGGCAGGTGGAATACACTGGCTACTTCCTCAATGTTCATGAGATAGCCTCGATCGGCAAAAAGACGCATGCGGTATTTCTGTAGCGCTTCTTTTGCAAAGCTGTCGTTTGAGCTCCTGAAGCCATTTAGATTAGTGCTGTTGAACTGCTTAAATGTACCTACAATCCCCTGCATGCGAAGCTTCGCATCGGATACGTTTTCACCGAGGTAGGCAATGCGGATTTTTACTTGGTAACCAAGCTTGGTCGCCTTTTTTTCAGCTTCAGCGATACGCGTCTTGTTGCGCTCTGAGAGTTCGGTGGCTGCTCCGCCCTTCCCCTGTTCTGGTGGTGCCCAAAGAACTTCAAAAAGGCCTGCAAAATATTTCGCCGTGCCGCCGCCGTTGCTACCAAAGAGATTGAACCCACCGGATTTCACGGAACGAACCCATGAATCTGCAGCTTTGTGCCAGCTGTCTTCTACCGGGCGTACGAGCATTTGGATCCAGATTTCTTCATCAGTATTTTCGAGCTTCGCGAGTGTGCCGGTGATGCCGGCAAGGGGGTCGACTTCGAAGCTTTGGAAAGTCTTAATCGGTAGGAACTCTTTATCTGAAAGTACGATTTCGGTGGTGTATGTGACGCTGTGATGTCGTTCGTGTGAAGTGTAATCTTCATCTGCGGCATGGATTTGTACCTGTGGGTACTGCGCGTAAATCTGCCCTTCTACGAAGTTCTGGAGCGCCTTTGGTGTCCAGACATAAAATTGGATACTGCCGCCAACAGATGCGAACTCAAAGCTAAGATGCTCTTGGTAGCCGTTGTTTGCCTTTAGCTCTTTGGCGTCGCGTAAGATCCCGTGAAGGCTTGCGAACATTTGCTCGGCTGCAAGCTCAGATTTATCGTTTGCACGAGGTATCTCAAGCTTCAAGAGAACAGTTTCAATATCTTTCACAATATCAACGCGTTGGTAATTTCGCCAAGTCATAAATGCCAAAATAAGTACAATTGGGAGCCAAATGTACCATTGGAGCAAAATGTTGATAAATGTGAGGATGAATGACATAATTATCTTTCGGTTAGTATATCATACCTCTGTTAATTTTGCAAGCTTAGCCGTCATCTGCTGACGCGCGAATCGTGCATATTTTTACAAAAAAGAGGACCTGATTGGGTGATATTCAGGCCCTTATCTTTTGTACTTGTTTTGGACTATTTCTTAGCAGTTTCGTCGGCGAGTGTGTAGGTAGCTTTTGCTACGCGCTTAAACTCTTGCTTTGACTGTAGGTTTAGGAGGATTGTCGTCTCTTTTACCTGGCGGCTTTTTAATACGCGCTTAACGATTTCATCGCGGTGGAGTGGTTCGCCAGCTTTCTTGAGAACTTTCGTAATGATGTCGCTGACAGTGCCTTTGGCGTAGCCCCAGCTGTCGAGGGCGTAGATACCACGACCGATAAGTACGAAGCGTTTATCTTTGATGAGTTCGTTGTGAATTGCCTGAGTAGTGACGTCTTTACGCTTGAAATCACTATCTTTAATCTTTTTTGCAATGTCGCTAAAGTGCATTGGCTTTTCGTTGTCGGCAAGAATTACGTAGATTTTGTCACGAATGTTCTTTGGGTTAACGGTTGGCCATTTGATGAGGCCCCATACATCTTTGAGACTTGCGAGACTCTTTGCAAGGCTTGCAAGCGCACGAACCTGTGAAGGACTTTCGTAGTTAAGGGCGCCGTGAAGCGTTTCGATGTCGATTGGTTCGCCGTGCTTTTTGACAGCCTTGACGATTTCATCAACGCTGGCGCGGATTTTCTTCTCGTCACCGTTTTCGGCGATGCCGATACCCTGGAAGTAGTTGTCGTTTTCGTTAATTACAACGAGGCGTGGGGATAGTTCGGCAACAAATGAGATGCGGGCTTTGGTTTCGTTGCTTGGGCTTTTGCCGGTGATGCGTGCGGCGATATCTTGTACGCGGGCGACGCGACCGTTTTCTGAGAGGTCGCGTACAATCATACGCTCGATATCGTGGACGGCTGGGATTTTACCTTCGTCGGCTGCGATTTTGAGGCGAATAAGAATAGCTTTTTCGAGCTGACGAACGCGTTCACGAGTGATGCCAAGGAGCTCGCCGATTTGTTCGAGTGTCTCTTTGCGATCGAAGAGACCGAAGCGGCGTGTGATAATCTCACGCTCACGCTCTTGATCGATTGATGTCAGAATATCCTGGACCGCGGTCTTAAGGCTTGCTGCTGTATCTGTCGTGACCGACTCGCTCATGGCTGTAGAACTCTCCGCCCCCTGCCTCACCACTGGGGGAAATTTAGATGGTTTAATATTCAAATCTAGGTATGATTATAATACAAAACTTATTAGTTGTCAAACCCCAAATCTTTCTAAAACTATTGTACCACAATATCGACGCTTATGGTAAATACTTTTTTTAGACTTTTTTTCGGACAAAAGTATGGTAAGGCTAGCCATACTCCCCTTTCCTGTCAAATACTACCTCTGTTATTTTAAGCACGTCGGAATGTTAAAGTGGATTGATACTATATCATAAAGTACCTGATATGCGAAAAGCCCCCGCACTCCCAGCCCGTGAGGGCCAGGAGGCGGAGGCCAGTAGACCGTGAGCGCTTTGGCAGGCGCTGGCTGGTCTAGCGGGTGCGGCCCACCGGTGTGTAGGCGGGCTGCGGCATCTCTCGGTACAGCGCCTGGAGGGCGCTCATCGCGATGGGGCCACCCAGCACGAAGCCGACGCCGAAGGGCAGCGGCGCGCCCAGCACCAGCAGCGTGAGCATGGCGACGAGGATGCCGCCCTCACGCCAGAGGCGCTGCTTCAGCGAGTAGTCGCTGTCGCAGCCGGTCAGGCCGTCGATCGGCGCGAGGACCAGCAGTCCCAGCGCGAACGCCAGGGCCAGGCCCTCGGTTGCGCTTCCGACGACATCTACCAGAGTGTTCACCACGAGGATCACCTTCCGTGAACTCAAGAGTGCGGCAGCTTGCGTGCACTGCCAACGGAAAACTATACTCCTTTCTTTTTACTATAGCAACTACTTTTTTGAAGAAAATGTCCAGAAAATGGTAAAAAACAAAATAGCCTCTCTCCAATAAAGCCGAGAGAGGCTATTTTATCGAATAGCTACTACTTGCGACCGCGTGTGCGTGGCTTGCGCGCTGGGGTCTCGGCGATGATTTTTTTCGCTTCTTCTTCGGTGATTGCCTTTGGATCGGAATCTTTAGGAATCTTGGCGTTCTTCTTGCCGTCAGTAATGTATGGTCCAAAGCGGCCATTGAGGATTTTTACATTGCCAAAGTCTGCGATTGTTTTTTCACGCTCGGCTTGTAGTTTTGCGGCGTAGAGTTCGCGTGCTTTTGCTTCGGTAACGTCGCGCGGATCGTCTTCTTTGAGGCTCACGTAGAGCTTGCCTACCTGAATGTATGGGCCGAAGCGACCAACGTTTGCCTTGATATCTTGGCCGTCTTCGGTCATGCCAACGAGGCGTGGGAGTTTGAAGGCTTCGAGCGCTTGCTCGAGGGTGACGGTTTCGACACGAGCACCACGTGGCATTGGGGCAAACTGTGGCTTATCATCACCTTCGGTGGCGCCAAGCTGGAGCATCGGGCCAAAGCGACCGAAGCGTGCGAGGATTGGCTTACCTGTTTTAGGATCGGTGCCCACCTCACGGTTTGCGCCGACGGTACTACGGTCGATGCCACCTGACTCTTCGATAAGTTTATGGAATGGTTTATAGAAGCTTTCGAGCATGGTGTTGCGTGGGCGAGTTGCTTCAGCGATTTGGTCGAATTCTTCTTCTACATTAGCCGTGAACTTGTAGTCGACGACTTGACCGAAATGATCACCGAGGAAATCGGCGATGAGCTCACCCGCTGGTGTTGGTACGAGCTTGCCCTTAGTTGAGCCGGTTTTTTCTTCGACGATTTCGCGGTTTACGTCGCCCTTTTGAAGCTGTAATACGATTACTTCGCGAGGTTCGCCTTCGCCTTCGCCACGTTCAACATAGCCGCGTGTCTGGACGGTGTCGATGATGGTTGCGTAGGTGCTTGGACGGCCAATGCCGAGCTCTTCGAGTTTTTTCACGAGGCTACCTTCGGTGTAGCGAGCAGGTGGCTTTGCGAACGTTTGGCGGGCGGTGATGTCGTTTGGTGCGACTTCATCGTGTGCGGCGAGCGCTGGGAGAGTTTCGTCTTTGCTTGCCCCGTACACGCGGAGGAATCCGTCGAAGGTAATTACCTGGCCTTTTGCAGTGAAGATTTCTTTACCGGTTGAAATCGTGATGGTAACCGTAGTGTTTTCGAGTTTTGCTGGTGTCATCTGGCTTGCGAGTGTGCGGCGACGAATGAGATCGTATAGTTTCTGGTCGTACTCACTACTACTTGCCTTCTCGACTGACATGTCTGTTGGGCGGATTGCTTCGTGGGCTTCTTGGGCGCCGGCTGCTTTGGTCTTGAACTTACGCACTGCGCTATATTCTGCACCAAACGTTTTGGTGATGTAGTCAGTTGCAGCGGCGATTGCTTGGCCTGAAAGATTCACGCTGTCGGTACGCATGTAGGTGATTTTACCTGCTTGGTAAAGTTTTTGTGCGGCCGCCATGGTTGCTTTTGAACCGAAGCCAAGCTTGCTGTTGGCTTCTTGCTGCAGGGTACTTGTCGTGAACGGTGCACCTGGGTTGCGGGTGCCTGGTGTTTTCGTGATATCACTGACGGCGAAGTTTGCGTCTTTGAGGCTTTCAAGGAATTTGGTCGCTGCTTCTTCGCTATCGAACCGTTTACCAAGCTCGGCTTTAAATTCTTGGCCATCGTGTGTAAATACTGCCGTAACACGGAACTGGCTGCTACCTTCGAAGGCACGGATTTCGCGTTCGCGCTCAACTAATAAGCGTACGGCTGGGCTCTGGACGCGACCAGCAGATTTACCGCCTGGCACTTTTTGCCATACGACTGGGCTGAGCTCGAAGCCTACGATGCGGTCTAGGATTTGGCGTGCCTGCTGGGCTTCAACGAGCTTCATATCGATCGTGCGTGGATTTGCCACGGCGTGTGTGATGGCGTCTTTAGTGATTTCGTGGAAGACGATTCGTTTGGTGGTGATTGGGTCAAGGTTCAGTACTTCGCAAAGGTGCCATGCAATAGCTTCCCCTTCACGGTCTTCATCGGTTGCGAGCCAGACATTTTCTTTGCCAACGGCTTTTACCTGTTTTTTTAATTCTGTGATGATCTTTTTCTTTTCGCTATCGACTTCGTAGGTGGTTTTAAATCCATTCTTTACGTCGATTGGTGGTGTACCATCTTTGGTTTTCTTCGCGATTGAGCGGATGTGGCCGACAGAACTGAGTACGGTAAAATCACTACCGAGGTATTTTTCGATAGTTTTTGCTTTAGCTGGGGACTCAACGATTACTAGGTTTTTACTCATAAGCTCTATTCACTATATAGTTAATGACGCGCAATGCCAAATTACAGTGGCTTATAGTAACGTGCTTACAAGTAAAATGCAAGTGGTAACGAAAAGTGCCCCGGGCGGCACCCCCTGGTGGGGACACTTTCCGGGGCGGATGCCCGTAGTAGGAACCGTTCAGCAGCCGGCGAAAGAGCCGCGAAGGCGGAGCTTGTCGCCGAGGATGTCTTGGTCCCAGGACAGGTCGGTCATGTCCTGCCAGATGAAGTTGCCGGCGTAGTCGGTCGGGATGAGCGTGACCTTGCAGGTCGCGTCCCCGGACTGGCTGACGGTCATGCAGAACGGCCGGAAGTTCCAGTACGTGTTCGTGCTCTCGTCGGTCAGCTGCACGATGGGCTCGTCGCACTTGACCGAGTTGCCCGCGACGTAGTAGCCGGCGGCCTTGGCGCGCGCGACGGCGCACTTCAGCGTGTTGGTGCTGGCGGTGTCGGGCATGTCCGAGAACTTCTTGGCGCCACCGCCGGCGTCCTGGAGGGACGGCCGGTCGGTGCTGTTGCTCTCGGCCCAGGGGCACTTGGCGTTGACGTCGGGGAGCGCCGAGATGGCGTCCGGGTTGTCGATCACCGCGACCGGCGGGGGTGCCAGCGTGTGGCTCGCCTGCGACGGCGCCGGGTACTTGGAGGTGCCTACGTTCGGGTCCCTCTGAGTTCCCTGCGCGGCGCCGCTCGTGTGGCTCTTCGGTAGCACGCCGGCCTGTGCAAGCATGATGCCAAGGGCGATGACGAGCATGGCTGCGATGAGCGGCCAGTAGCGCTTCAAGAATTTCATCTGCTTGGTCCTAACGGGTAGGTGGTGCTTCCGGCCCAATGCCGAGTTGTAATTTATATTATATCAATAATGCTTATATTTGTCAATAGTGACTAGAGGAGTGTCCACTGATTGGCGCCAAGAGCGCGAATTGCTCCCTGCACTTCTAACATCGTAAGGCTTGTGCTGAACTCGGTTGAAGATAGCCCTGTTTTGCGCTGGATTTCATCACCGTCACGCAAGCCAGCTTGTAACTCGGTAATAATGGCCGATTCAGCTGGGTTGGTGCCGAGATTGAGCTGCGTTTGCTGTTTGAGTAGTTCCGGCGCGATATAGTTGATGATGTCATTTGCGTCAGTTACGATGTGCGCGCCTTGCTTGATGAGCGCATTACACCCGGCGCTCATAGGGCTTGTGATATTTCCTGGCACGACAAAGATTTCTTTACCCTGCGCGAGTGCATGAGCGGCGGTATTTAATGTGCCACTCCGAGCTGCGGCTTCGGTGATGAGAATTGCGTCGGCAAGCCCCGAGACAATGCGGTTGCGTTCGAGGAAGTTACTTTGATAGGCGTTTGTGGCAGTTTCTTCGTATTCACTAATCAGCGCGCCGCCTGTTTCGAGGATACGCTCTGCAAGGTTGCGATGGCTTGATGGATAGATATGAGGGAGGCCTGAGGGTAAGACGGCGAGCGTGATTCCATCTACGTCGCAGGCGGCTGAATGCGCAATGCCGTCGACGCCAAGAGCTAGCCCACTCACGATGACTATGCCTTTTTTGGCTAATTCTGAGGCTAATTTATAGGTAATCTCTTTGCCGTATGCGGTTGGCTTGCGGGTGCCAATAATAGCTATGGTAGGTATACGCTCACTTGGCAAGTTGCCACTGTAAAATACTGTTTTAACAGGCTTGTCAATTTGTGCTAACACCTGTAGGAACTTATGCTTATCTGGTGATGTACTCTTGATATTCATATGGTTTTATTGCCCTAAGTGTTGACATAATACAAAAGGTATGATAATATGAGATACGATTGATGACCGAGAGGCACATCAAGTACCTTATACCCCCTATTCTAACAGGATTTCCCTTCGGGGAGATTCTACTTATGTTAGGTTGCGCACTACGGTGCGATGTAGTATCTACCCTCCACTATATCGCCGTTAGAAAAGCTTTAGTGCGTATACTAACCCCCTTTATCCGGCGGACCTCCATATGTTGTGAGGTGGGTCACGCTATGCCCGATCAGGGTGGGATGAAGGGTCCAAATGGCGCCAGGTGATGCCCACCCTTACCTGGCGCTTTTTGGTTGTCTGAAATTTCAGGAGGGGCTCACCCCTCCGTTCTATTTTTGGAGTGAATCCAAAAAACGAACTCCTTCCCCTAAAGCCGATGATAACATCGGTATGACCTCTATGTTGTAGGGCTCAAAGGCCGCAACACCCACCCTATTCGTATGATTATTACTTCGTAGTACAATAAACTTAATGCTTCCGATTCTTCTTTCTATTACAACATTTTTCTCAACTCTTGCAGGCGGTTTGACAGCTCTGCGTTTTCGTGACAAATTACATCGCTTTTTGGGCTATACTGCAGGTGTGCTTTTGGGTGTTGTGGCGTTTGATTTACTACCTGAAATTATTGAATTAGTTGAGCAAACGAAGATTGAGACAATTTGGCCGATGCTCGCACTTGTTGTGGGCTTTATGGCGTTTCATGTTGTCGAGAAATCGATTCTTATTCACGAATCACAAGAGCATGAATACGAGGTACACAAGCATCCGAATGTGGGTGCGGTATCAGCGCTGGCGCTGGCTGGTCATAGCTTTTTAGATGGTGTTGCCATCGGCCTTGGGTTTCAGGCAGGCGGTGCGATTGGTATTGCTGTTGCGATTGCAGTGATTGCTCACGACTTTAGTGATGGACTCAACACGGTGAATCTGATGCTTGTTAACAAGAACAGTACAAAACGTTCACGTATCATGTTGCTCGTTGATGCTGTGGCGCCGATACTTGGTGCGCTCTCTACCCTATTCTTCCACTTGCCGGATAATTTACTGGTGATTTACCTTGGGTTCTTCGCTGGCTTTTTGCTGTATATTTCTACCAGCGAGATTTTGCCCGAAGCGCACTCAAAGCATTCTTCGTACTCGACTATTTTCCTGACGATTCTCGGGCTTTTGACGATGTTCCTTGTGACGCGTGTTGTGTAAATTGTATTCTTTATAATTTTATTGTATAGTTCCATTACGTATTGCTCGGCAACCTGGGCGTACAGCCCCTTAGTGAAAGTTGGTGCTCGATGGGAGTTGATAAGCCGTATAGCGAAGGGCGCCTGCAGCGTGAGCTGCGCAGGTGTTGCGCGTCTAAAGAGTCTCGTGCGGGCTTGCCGAAGCAGGAGTGCAAGCGTGAGCGGTGGGCCATGCGCGGGCTCTGCACCCTGGCGACGGTTTGTCTGTTGGGGACAATTGCCCTCACGGAAACGGGGCAACCGATCTGGATGCAGGCGTGCTGCTTGGTCCAGTGCGTGCTCTGGTGTGCTGTGGCAGGTCTGTACGAGACTGCAAGCGACTGGGAGCGTGCGCTGTGGGTCGCGAAGCGAAGCCGTAACGCGAAAATCGACGGGCTCACGAAGCGCAGAGACGACCTCTCTGAGCGCGACCTCACTGCGATGGCAGACCAGGCGACGGGCTTCGAGCGCGCAAGTGGCAACGATGTTGCCGAGGCGCTGCGCCGAGAGCTCGGCGACGACTAGCGCCTGCCCTGTCCGCCCATCCACTACAATCGCTACAGGGGTAGCCCTCGCCAGTGCGGCGGGGGCTATTCTCCTTTTTGGGATTTATGTGTAGTTACTTCGAAGTCATTTGCAATAAAATCTTGTGCGATACGCTGGATTGTTGGGAGTTCGTCTGCGAGCTCTTTTTGCTCATCGCGGTTAAATTTACCGAGTACGATACCGACTTTATCTGCCCCATGGTGATGTTCAACCCAAACCCCCACCCTAATACGAGCGGTGTTGATGCCAATGTGGGCCGCAAGTGATTTGAGACCGTTGTTGCCACCATCGCTGCCGCCGAGGCGTGTGCGTATAGTGCCAAGCGGCAATGCAAGATCATCGTGAATGATGAGAAACTCTTTTGATGTGAGCTTGTAGAAATCAAGTAATAGACGGGCGGTTTGCCCGGTTTCGTTGTAAAACGTGGTTGGCTTAACGAGCAGTACTTTCTCGCCGTTTATTGATGTTTCGGCAATGTCTGCTTTGAGTTTTGGCTTAGATGTAAATGTAGTGCCCCACTCGCTCGCGAGCTGGTCGATAAGTAAAAAACCGACGTTATGCCGAGTTGCGGCGTACTGCGCGCCGGGATTGCCTTGGGCGAGGATGAGTTTCATAGCTGTTCTTAGTATACCTTATGTTTCGGGCCCTTCAGAGGCGGAGATTGACATATTGCTTATGTTCTAGTATAATATATATTCGAATGCGTCGTCATCCCGATGATGCATCGACCGAATGGAGTTCCCGTGAAGGTTACACCGAAGGCTCTGGCTGCTGCCGGTGTGCTGGTGCTCGCCATTGCGACCTATGTCGCATGGCTGGCAACGAGCATGCTGTTCGACGGCAGGCAGATGACCGCGCTGTGCGGCACGTCGATGACGAACGCCGGCATCGCCCAGGTGTGCATCGGCTTGCTGATGGCTGGCGTGCTGCTGTTCGCTGGCTTCACCATGATTGTTGCGGCCCGGAGGTCGCGACGCCGTCGCGACTCCGAGAAAACGGCCGCCTGAGCCGCCTCGCGCTTCTCGCGGCCCGGATTGCTATGTTATGTAGCGGTCCGGGCCGCGAGTCGAGCGCAGCGGCTCTTTTAATTTGCGTCTCTTGCTTCTCTTGCGTCTTTATCTGCTTGTAGCTTTTCAGCTTCTTTGCGCTGTTTGTACGCTTTAGTAACTGGTTCTAGGCCTTTTGAGATACGTTCTTTGTTGCTCTTGATTTGCTTTTCGTCGCGGTAGCTGAATTTGATTGGCGTACCAGAGTAGTTGTAGGTTTCGCGAACGAGGCGCTCGATGTAGCGCTTGTAGCTCCAGTGAATAAACTTGAGGTTTGAGCCGTATACAACAAACCAAGGTGGTAGCGTGTCGGTCTGTACCATGTAGCGGAGCTTCGGGTGAGTGTTTTTGAGACCTGCAGGTGGGTGTTTTGCTACAGCTTTTTGTAGAAGATCGTTAAGGACGCGCGTCTTCGTCTCTTGTTCGCGGCGCGTGCGGATGTCCATGGCGAGGTCAAAAAGCTTTGTGACGTTTTGGCCAGTAACGCTACTTGTAAAGATAAGTGGCGCCCACGGCACGAAGTCAAAATTGTGTGCGATTTTTGGTGCAAGCGCATCGCGAGTGAAGGCATCTTTGTCCATGACGCTGTCCCACTTGCTAACAACGAGTACGAGGCCCTTGCCTGCCTCGGCGATGATGCCGGCAAGTTTTTGGTCGAGGGCTACGTTGAGCTCGTTTACATCCATAAGAAGGAAACAAATATCGGCTTCTTCGATAGCGTTAAGCGTGCGGAGTACTGAGAATTTCTCGATGCCTACTTCTTGTTTACCCTGACGACGGATACCAGCAGTGTCGACGAGTTCGATAGTTTGCTGGTGGTAGTTGATTTGTATGCGATTGAGATCGCGAGTAGTACCTGCAATGTTTGCAACGAGTGCCTGTTGCTTACCTGCAAGGGTGTTAAACAAGTGGCTCTTGCCTACGTTCGGGCGGCCAATAAGGGCGACGCGAAGGATGTCGTCGGCCTTGGTTTCGTGGGCTTCTGGAATGATTTCGGCGATACGGTCGAGCACGTCACTGACGCCTGAGTTATGCTCGGCGCTGGTGCGGATGATGTCTTTGATGCCAAGGCGGCGGAATTCATCGTTATGAATGGCGTCTTTGAGGTCGGCTTTGTTAGTAATGAGGATGACTGGCTTCTTGCTTTTGAGCGCCTTTTTTGCAACAATGCGGTCTTCATCGCCAGGGTATTCAGTGCTATCGACAACAACCAAGATTACATCAGCTGCATCGGCGGCTTCTTGGATTTGATCTTGGATGCCCGCTTCGAATTCGTCGTTAGGGTCCTTAAGGCCGGCGGTGTCAACAAGCCAGAACTCACCAGTTTGGCCGTCTTCACCAGCGTTGCGACGACTGTAGCTTACCTTGCCGAGGACGTTATCACGAGTAGTACCAGCTTCGCGAGCAACAATTGCCTGCTGTGAGCGGACCATACGATTAAAAAGCGAACTTTTGCCCGCGTTAGCACGACCGATGATTGCAACTGTTGGTAATTTTGAAGCCATATTAGAGGTAATTATAACAGAAATGAAAAAAGCTTGCGAGCGCAAGCGGTTTGAATGTTCAGATATGGGCTTTTCCGGCCACTCCCCGCTTGGTGTGCGAGGCGTGGCCGGGCGCCTGTCAGCTGGGCGAATCACTGTTCTAGCTGCCTCCTTAGGAATTGCTCGAACGCTTGGATCATGTCGTCTCGCGCAGCCGTCACGGTTTCCTCGGTCATGAGGTACCTCGCTTCTGTGACGAAGTCCAGCACCTCGTTGGCGGGCAGGACGATGACTGTTTCTTTTCCATCGGTTAGCAGATGGATGAAGAGCTCGTTGAATGTCATGTCGAAGGTGACGGTGACACATTCTGCGGCAGCCGGGGTGCTGTACTTGGCGGTGATGTCATCGAAGAGTGACACGGCCATAGCCCACACGACGGGCTCGGACGGGTCGCCATGGAACGTGACCTTGACGGCGTAGGGGTCTGTGTTGTCGTAGTGCAGGTCGACCCGGAAGCTGGGTGATTCCCGGCTCCTGCTCTGACCCTTCCCCTAGTGTGCCTGGTAATGACTGCCACTGTCGGTACTCCTTGATTGCGCGCGGCTGATAAGGCATTTATATAATACATCTTTTTTGATAATATGTCAATATATAACAGGGGCGGATATATAAAATAAGACACCATACTGGCGTCTGTTTACAAAAGTTGCTTGGGCTTTTCTCGGCCACCTCCAGGTCGTGGAGGTGGCCGAGGGCCTTGACTCAGCGAGGATCGACGGAGCGGGTTGCGCGGGTCGGCCCTTTAATGCGCTATGATGTTTTACGATAGGTCGTCGTAAAACATCTCGAGCGCGTCCCGAGGCAGCTCCGTCACAAGGTGCGCCTGGTGCGGGAAGAACGCGCCTACGTAAAGCCGAGCGTTCGTTTCTTCACCGCTGACGATGAACGTCAGGCAACCTTGGTGGACAAGCGTCTCATCCTTAAGGAGGGCTTCTCTGAGGGCCTCGGCTGATACGCGCTCCTGAACGACGCTCTGGTTACGCCATCCAGTGTAAATCAACTCCCACAGGAGTTCGTCAGGGTTCTCCTCGTCGCGTGTCACCGTTACTTTGACACCGTCAGCGGTGCCATTCACGATGTCTCCCGAGAGTTCACACCTGGCTGCGAGGGGCGTAGTCAACGCCTGTGCTCCTAATCGTCGCTGATAAGGTCGTAATTATTTTATATTATTTATGCTAATTTGTCAACTATCCAACATGGGTAGTTGTGTGAATATACCACCTAGCGAATATTAACAGGAACAAGTTCGCCGGGTTTCATATCACCGATGACATAATTGCCGAATTGTATGCGGTGGAGTTCTTTTACGGTGTAGCCGAGGGCGGCAAAAGTGCGGCGGATTTGGCGGTTGCGGCCTTCACTCATGGTTACTTCCCACTGGTCGCGGCGGTCGTCGCTGAGGCGCGCAAGTGTGAGTTGGCTGCGGCCGTCTTCGAGATCGACTCCGAAGTCACTTATCATTTGCTGGTGAAGTGGCTGAAGGTCGTGGTCGATATGTACATGGTAGACTTTTGTCTTCGCGAACTTAGGATGTGTCATTTTGAATGCAAAGTCACCATCGTTTGTAAGGAGAATTAACCCGGAGCTATTGCGGTCGAGGCGCCCCACTGGCTTGAGTGCGTGGTATTCGTGAGGAATGATGCTATAGATGGTTGGACTCTCACCTTGCGGGCGACGCGAACAGACATAGCCAACAGGTTTATTGAGTGCGAGATACACATATGGAGCTTTTTTGGCAGCAATTGGCTTGCCGGCGACGGTGATGGTGTCGGATTCGCTGGCGCGGGCGCCAAGTTCGGCGACTTTGCCGTTTACAGTGACTGTGCCGGTGTCGATTAAAATATCTGCTTCGCGTCGAGAGACACCAAGTTGTAGCGCGAGTAATTTGTTGAGTCGCGTTGTTTCGCTATTCATACTACAGGCTATTATAGCCCAGTATTAGGAGCTGGTGGAATAGGCGGCAATGGAGGCGTTGTTGGCGACGTAGTGCTCGGCCGAGGAGTCTCTTCGAAGTTTAGCCCTGTTGGTGGAGTTGCCGGCGGTGTGACAGGAATTACTGAAAGACTTGGAAGCGTTGGTGTTGGAGTAGCTACAGCTACAGGTACAAGGGCTGGAGCTGGTGCTGCAGGCATTGGTGTCGGAGGAGTTGGCGTGCTTGGCGCCGTTGGGGTTGCAGGTGCGCTTGGGCCCTCGCTTAGTTCTTGGTTCATGAGGTGTGTAAAGTCAGGCGCGGATGGACCTTCGCTCGAGATTGGCTGAATAACGCGCCCCGCCATTGAACCAGCACGTGGCGTCGAGAATGGTGCGGTTGGCTCTGGGAGAACACTTGCCGGAAGATGTGATACCGGCGCCGGAGGTGTGGTTACTGGAGCTGGTGCGACTGGTGCACTTGGCATGCTTGGCGCAGGAGTACTAGCTGGTGCTGCAGGCATTGGTGTCGGAGGAGTTGGCGTGGCGACTGGTGCTGGCGCTGCTGGACGAGGAGGTACTGTGGTATCACGTACGGCGCCTGGACCCGGAGCGACTGCTGGCATACTTGGGGTAGTCGGTGCTGCGACTGGTGTGCTTGGACGCGCTGACATGAGTGGTGCTTGGCCGCCTGGAATGAGTGAATCACCAAGCACTTCGTGCACGGTGCGTACGACATCTTCAATACCAACTTGAGATTTAACCAAGTAGCGGTCTGCACCAAGTGCGACGCCACGTTGGCGCTGCTCTTCGCTTGAGAGAGCGGTCATCATAATCACCTTAATATCTTTGGTTTCGGTGGTACTGCGAAGGATGTCGAGCATGTCGAAACCGCTGATTTTTGGCATCATTACGTCACTTACAATAAGACTTGGGCGATCTTTGATTGCCATGGCGAGCGCTTCCTCGCCATCACCAGCAGAGACAATGTCATAGCCTTCCGCGAGGAGGCGTACGCCATAAATCTCACGTAAACTCTTGTCGTCCTCTACTAGCAAAATCTTGGTCATCGTGTCTCCTATTGTAGATGCTTGTGGTTAAAAATGCTATACCTCTCGCCTTTTTATTGGCGAGGTGGCACGGTGATGCCGGCGCCACGGCGGGTTAAATATTGGGAAGGGTCGGATTCGATTGCAGATAGTGGTGTATTGACCGTTGATACGACTGGGTGGCGAGTAATCGGCGGCTCCATTTCTACTTGTGGTGCGACGATGGTTGGCTCGAATACTGGTGTTGGGGGCGCCACGGCGACTGGCTCAACTGATGACTGCGACAGAACGTAGCTTTGTGGGACGGCGTATTGCGGCTGAACTGGCTCTGGTGCAGGCTGGGGGGTGAATGTCTGTGCTGCTGGTGGCTGCACTGGCTGACTCGCAGGGCCCGAGGTGACAATATCGATTGGGCGGGCTGGTTGAATGGGTGCGCCCGGTGCAGTTGCCGCCTCGAACTCATCGTGCTTTACCTCAGCATCGCGAATCACCTCTTGTTGTTCGAGCTCGATTTCGCGCTCAGCTGCAATACTCGCTTGCTCGATGAGACGCTGTGCTTCGTCATGGTCAATACGAGGGATCTCGACAAAGAATGTACTACCGCGCTTGTATTCACTCTCTACCCAGAGGCGACCGCCGATAGTTTCGGTGAGGCGGCGGCAAAGGTAGAGGCCAAGGCCAGTGCCACCGATTTCGCGCGTGTCACTATTGTCGACACGGTAAAACTTTTGGAATAAGTGCGCTTGATCTTCGCGTGGGATGCCAATGCCTGTGTCGGCAATGCTGATGGTGATGTGGCTGTCGTCGCCTGTTACGTCAATGACGACATCGCCCTTGAGTGTGTATTTAATTGCATTCTCGACGAGGTTTTGTACGACCTCACGGAGGTGGTCGTTGTCGACATTAGCGTAGAATACAGGGTTTAGTTTGCGCTCGCCATCGTGGTCATTTTCATCATCATCTGGCATTGGCTTATAGAGAACACGAAGACCCTTTTCGACGCCTTTTGGTGCGAGACCCTGAACGATATCGTGAATAAATGGCACGACATCGACTACTTGCGGGTCATTTTTGAGGCGTGAATCATCCGCCTTACTGACATCAAGAAGATCCGAGAATAGGCGACCAAGATGCTGGGCAGACTCGTGAGCTTTGGTGATGAAGTCGCGGGCTTTGTCGTCTATATTGGCGGTTGCCGGGTTAAGAGCGAGGCCAAGATAGCCTTCAATGCTGGCAACTGGTGTGCGCATTTCGTGACTTGCAGTGCTAATAAATTCAGCACGCTGGCGTTCATCGGATTTTTCGGTGGTGACATCACGGAATACAACGATTACACCCTTGCCGAGCTGCCCTACGGGGTTAACGGTGATGGCTGCAAGAAATGATTTGCCAGATTGAGTTTGCAGGCTAAAACTTTCGCTGGTGACGGCCTTATTTGTATTCAGTGCCTGTGCAACTGGGTCGTTTGCACTGTCTACCTCTTGGTTTTTGCTGTTAAGAACTTTGAGGATGGATTTGTAGCTAAGGTTAAGGGAGTCTTTTTTGCTCCAGCCGAGAAGTTGCTCTGCTGCAGGGTTGATGAGCTGGATAGTCCCCTGCCCGTCAAGTGCGAGGACGCCTTCGCCGATGGCATTAATAACCACCTCTGACTTACCTGACACCTGGCTCAGCTCACTGGCGAGTTCGTGGTATGAACGATCTTCTTTGGTTTCGTCGTCGCCCGATTCGCCTTCGTGGCGGCCCCATATAATGAAACTGCCAATAAGTGGTACGCCACCAAGGAGTGCAATTGCAACGATTTGACTTGGGGTGACTACCCCGCTGATGTATTGGTTGACTACAAAGGCTGCAAGGGCTAATGCGCCGATAATGACACCACCAATACCAAAAAAGCTGGCAAATCCAAGTGAAGCCACTAATAAGCTGAGGAATGTCGAGCTGATGCCGTTGGTCGTGACGACTAGTGTGGTGATAGTGGCGAGGAGTAGCGCGTAATTAAGGATGGCGGCCTGGTTGAGCTGCTGGAGCGGCGTAATAAAATACGTAACACTTGAGATAACCAGTGCGATTGCACCAATAACGCCAGCAACGAGTGGTACTTGCACGGAATGATTAAGCTCGGTGGTGCCACCAATAAGCCCCCACGCACAGAGGATAACAACGACAAGTGACACTAATATTACCGCCTCACTAGATCGACGGTGCCAAAAGCGCGTAGTGGTGTGTGATTTTCCCATGCCCCCTAATTTGTCATATTACTGCTTATAGTTAGTTTACCACTTGTGGTGGCAAATGAACATAACTTGTTACAACATATTTTCGAGCCTTCTTTAAGGTTGAATCACCTCTAATGCGGTATACTAGTAATATGATACAAGGACTGAAAACGACACTATTAATGGCAGGACTCACGGGGCTGTTTATGTTCGTGGGCTACCTGCTGGGCGGCCAGACTGGCATGCTGGTTGCATTTGGCTTTGCTGCTATTTCGAATATTGGTATGTACTGGTTGAGTGATTCGATTGTACTCAAAATGCAGGGCGCAAAGCCGCTCGGTAATCGCTATCCTCAGGTTGAGCGCATCGTAACTGAGCTTGCACAGCAGGAAAATATGCCAATGCCGAAGCTTTATTATGTTGATACCGATATTCCGAATGCATTTGCAACTGGTCGTTCGCCAAAACATGCTGCCGTTGCCGTAACTGCAGGTATTATGGATATTTTGACCGATAATGAGCTGCGCGCAGTGCTTGCACACGAGCTCGGCCACGTGAAGAATCGTGACATGTTGGTATCGACAATTGCGGCTACGATGGCCGGCGCCATTAGCTACATTGCTGAATTCGCTTTTTGGTTTGGCGGCAACCGTGATAGTGAAGATAGCAACCCGATTGCAGGTATTGCTGCGATGATTTTGGCGCCGATTGCTGCAATGGTGATCCAAATGGCGGTGTCGCGCTCGCGTGAGTACCTTGCCGATGAGCACAGTGCGCATCAACTGGGTTCGGGTAAAGATTTGGAATCTGCATTGATGAAGCTCGAGAACTGGAAGCAGCACGTGCCGCCGATTGCACCGTCACCAAGTGAACAAGCTACATCGGCATTGATGTTTAGTAATATGTTTTCTACTGCGGGCCTCGCGAGTATGTTCAGTACTCACCCATCTACAGCCGATCGTGTGAAGCGCCTGCGCCAGATTGATCATCGGAACTAGCGTTGCCAGTGAAAGACATAAAAGCAACAATTACTCGCTGGTACCATCAGATGGATGGGATTTTTGCCGAGAGTGAGGCATGGTCATTGTTTAAGACGATGGCGATTTTGGAGACAATCGGCTGGACGATGCTGTTGATTGGCATTGCGTTTAAGATGAATCATTGGCCGCTTGCTGATGTGGCAATTTCTGTTGGCGGCTCGGTGCACGGCATGATCGTACTTGCCTACATGCTTGTGGTGCTATTTGCGCATCGCAGCATGGGTTGGGGTGTTTGGAAATTTACGGTAGCGGAGTTAATCAATGCTATCCCCTACGCGGTGTTGGTATTTGAGATTTTGGCCTCACGGCAGCGCAAGCAGGCACGACTTGCCCCAGTGGTTGCTGCTGAAACCGACTAGCCGCGCCTGCGTGTAAGAGATATACTTGAGGTATGAAAGAAATTACCTATCGTCTTGTTTTGACTGTTGCTATCCTCGCGTCTATTATTGCTTTTTTGGATGGTTCAATTGTGAATGTGGCGCTACCGGCGATTCAGCATAGTTTAGGTGGCGGGCTTTCTACGCAGCAGTGGGTTGTTGATGCTTACCTGATTACACTCGGGGCGTTTATGCTGGTTGCGGGGTCACTTTCGGATATTATTGGCCGCAAAAAAGTAATGATGATTGGCCTCGTTGGGTTTGGCGTTACTTCCCTACTTTGTGCTGCGGCAACAACGAAGGAGTTGTTGATTATTGGGCGATTGTTGCAAGGTGTGACGGGTGCGCTGTTGGTGCCGAGTTCACTTGCGCTGATTATGTCGCGCGTACCAAAATCGAGGCAGCATGCAGCGATTGGTGCTTGGACGTCGTGGACGGGTATCGCGATGCTGATTGGGCCGTTTGTGGGCGGCGTACTAGTTGACGCTGGTTCGTGGCGCTATATCTTTTTGTTGAACGTTTTGCCAATTGCCGTGACAGTGTATTTGCTTGCGAAACTACAGGACGGGCATGATACGTCGACGCGCGTAAAGATCGACTGGTATGGGGCGATTTTAGGTGCGTTGAGCCTTGGTGGTATTGTGTATGCGCTGATTGAGCAGCCGCACTTCGGTTGGGCTCACCCGCTCATTTACGGCACGATGGGCGTTGGTATCGTTTCGCTCGCACTGTTCATTTGGCGCGAAAAGGTTGCGACGCAACCGATGATGCCGCTCGGGTTGTTCCGTTCACGTAATTTCACTGCCGGTAATATTGCGACGCTGAGTATTTATGCTGGGCTGTCGCTCGTGGCGTTTCTCATCACGATTTTCGTACAGCAAGTTGGGCATTACACGGCTACAGCAGCCGGGCTTACGATGGTGCCGATGTCGATTTTGATGTTTTTCTTGGCGTCGCGCTTTGGCAAATTATCTGGTGAATACGGCCCGCGTATATTTATGACGATTGGTCCGCTGATTGTAGCGGCTGGATTTGTGACGATGCTATTTGTGGATGCATCGGCGAATTACTGGGCGATGTTACCTGGCATTTTGCTGTTCGGCATTGGTTTGTCTGTAACCGTTGCGCCACTTACAGCGGCTATCTTGGGTGCCGTCGATAGCAAGCGATCTGGTATTGCCTCGGCAATTAATAACGTTGTGGCGCGAGTAGCGGGGCTTGTGGCGGTGGCGCTGATTGGTACCGTGACTGGGTATAATCTCAACCTTGTGGGCTTTCGCAACGGACTGGTACTATCAATAGTGTTGTTTGTAATCGGTGGCTTGGTATCGTTTGCGGGGATTCGTAACCCAAAGAAGCCTACGGCCGAGCAGCTACAAGCGCCCGCTGTAGAGTGAGCCTTCTGATACACGGTCCACTACTTCGTGGGCACTAGTGATAACCACATAAGCATGCGGATCAATTTTGCGGATTGCAGATTTTAGCTTTTGTTCATCGAAGCGTGTGATGACGGCAAGCATGACACCGTGCGGCTCCCTGCCCTCGCTGTCGCTTTCTTTGATGTAGGTCACCGGCTCGCTCAGCTGCGCGTTAATGGCCATACCGATTTCACGTACGCGCATACTCACAATCCAGGCACAGCGTGCCTCATTGAGGCCCTCAACGGTCGTATCGACGGCTTTATGCGCTACGAAGTATGCAATAAGCGAATAGAGCGCATGCTCCCAGCCGAATACGAAGCCTGCGAGTGCAATAACGATGCCGTTAATGACCATCATGGCTTCGCTGACTGAAAATACCGTGATGCGGTCGATAAACACTGCAATGGTATCGGCGCCATCGAGTATACCGCCGTAGCGCACGACAATGCCGACGCCTACGCCGACGATTGCACCACCAAAGACTGCGGCGAGGATTGGCGCATCGGTAAATCCGTGTGGCATGTGTTGTAGCGTCAGTATTGCGAGCGCTACGATGCCGATTACCGACGATACGGCGAACTGCTTGCCAAAACGCCTGTAGCCAAAGAATACAAATGGAATATTGAGGAGTATGAGGAATACGCCAAGCGGTAGATTAAATAGTTTTGCGGCGATAATTGACAGCCCTGTCACTCCACCGTCGAGTAGGTGGTTCGGTAATAAGAAAAACTGCAGGCCGACTGCAGCAATAATTGCTCCGATGAGCACTAATGAGATACGTTTTGCGGTTTCGAACTGAATAGGCTTCCTCCTTCTGGCTTCTATACTCTATGATACCAGAGATTCTATCGTGCCAGTTTACAGTAGCGGTCTGTCGATCCTGTTTGGCTGTCTGATTGTACAAGGATGCATGTTCTACTATCTTCGCTGCGCAGTACCTCGACAGCTTTATAGTAGTATGCTCCTGAACTCATAAGAATTACAGCGCCAAGAAGCGTAATGACACCGGTATATTTGCGACGCTCTTTTGTGTCTGCGTTTACTGAGCTTGCGTGAATAACGAGGCCGGCAAATATGATGAGACCACCAAGTACGGCGCCTAAAATCGGCATCCATAAGATGTATTCTCTCACCTGTGTGAAGACTTGAAACCCGATAGAGGTAAAGGTAAAGAGGCCAACAAAAATTGCGAGCGGCTCGATGATTTTATTGCGTGCTTCGAGTACCTTTTTGTTCAGGTCGTTTTCAAGATTTTTGACCTCTTCGCCAAGCTCTTTGATTTCTTGGTTAATGTCGGCTGACACTGTTGCAAGCTCTTCAGCCGCTTGCTTTTCGAGTGTTGCTTTAAGATCCTCTACCGTGCGGTCAACAGCGTTTAACCGTTGGAAGAGCATGGACTGGCGTTTTTCGATAGCGCCTGTACTATTTGCGCTTGAGCGTGCGTGGCGGCGGCTGTCGCTTGCAAGAAACGCCGCTTCTTGGCGTTTGTCTTGAACGGCGTTGCTGCTATTTTCCGATGAGGATGCTGTTAGCTTGTTTTTTGACGTCATCTTCATGGGCCGTTAGTGTTTTTAAGTCTATGCTCGCAAAGATATCGCCGACAGTCTGCCCATCTGTCATGTCGGTGCTATCAATTGCTATTGCCATTTCAATCAGCAGACCACCAGTCTCACTACGTGAAAATGTAATATCATCTTTTGCGGTGAGTGTATCAGAAAGCTGCTTAGTGGCGTTACGAGATAGCTCTTGCACGTTGTTGCTGAGCAAGTTTGTAATTTCGTCACTCGGCGACATTTCTTGGATTTGTTCTTTGTTTACAGAGTTAAACCTCGAAGCGTTGAGTGAATATGAGCGTACTTTGAGCGATGCTAGCTCGGTAGCTTGTAGGGCATTGAAAAGTCGGTGGACCTCTTCGTCGGAGCCAACGGGCATAAAGATGAGTTGGTTGCCAATCCAAACACCATTCTTCCCATCTTGCGTTTCTATCTTAACGATAGGCGCGTTTTTAGTGTTGTCTGGTGCGTTGGTTTGAGTATTAAAAGGCTCGGTAAAATTGTTTGCGCGAAACGCTTTCTCAAGTGACGCGAGCAATGCACTTGCGTCGATGTTGATTGGCGTGGCAGTAAAAAGGCTGATGTATCGTCTCCAGGAACCATCGTTCATGGTTTTAGTATATCACCTCTGTTTGTTGAGCGGTAGTCGACTTATTTACTCATTCGCACGAGTGCGGTGACAACGAGCGCCACGCCGACGCCGAGCATGCTGCCAACGGCGACATTGTTGAATAGCAGTCCCAGTGCAGTACCGATAATAATAACGCCGATAAATACGCCACCTGATGCTGCGTAGATGTTTCGATGATGCTTTGCCACGTGTGCGCCTCCCTCAAGTAAACTTTTGGTATATTTTAACAGATTAACGGTGCTTTACCTATAGCGATATGGGGTACAATAGGGTTATGAAGCAAGCTAAGAATACCGTGAGCCGCAATACGTTTCTTATATCCTACAAACTGTTTTTCGCCTTACTCGGCTTCTCATCTATCATTATTGAGATGGCCGTGACGATGGAGCGCGGAACATTTAAAGCAGAGAATTTCTTTAGCTACTTTACTATTGAAACCAATATCTTAGTGGTGATTATGTTGCTGATGAGCGCGGTGGCGATTGCTGCTGGTAAAAATGGCAAGCTTGATTTATTCCGTAGCGCAACGACTGTATATATATTGGTGGTTGGGATTGGCTTTTCTGCCCTGCTATCTGGGCTTGAGGGTGTGAAACTGACCGCGGTACCGTGGGACAACGTAGTACTGCACTATATTATCCCGGTGGCGGTGTTTGCTGACTTTATGACTGATCGTCCACGTCGCAAGCTGCCGTTTAAAAAGGCGCTTTTGTGGCTACTCTTCCCTATCGTGTATGCAATTTATGCATTGGTGCGCGGCGGCCTTACGGGGTGGTATCCGTATCCATTCCTTAACCCAGATGTTTCAGGTGCGAGCTCGGTTGTTACGACAATTGTTGGGCTCTTTGCACTTGGTTTTGCGCTGGTATGGGGCGTTGGCAAGCTAAGTGGCAGTCAAAAAGCTCGGTAGCTACTTTTCTTTGTCTTCTTTATCGCTAAGGATAACGCGTATGATCAACGCGAGTACGAATAATCCGAGTACGAAAAGCACTACCTTCATACGCGTATTGTAGCAGACGGGCTATTGTTTAGCGCGGCTGATGTCGTCGAATTTTGCGGCCATTGTGGGGTTGCCCTTGGTGAGATGCTTGATGGTGAGATCTTGTGCTTTGTCATTAGCGAGGCGAAGGTTATTTTCGCTTGAGAGCAGTGCCTTTTTGGTCTTTTCGAGCTGTTGGATTGTTTTATCGATTCCTTCGATGGCATCAGAAAATTTGCGGCTCGCGAGGTCATAATTGCGTGCGAAGCCTTCTTTGAACTTTTCCATGTTGTCTTCGAAATTGGTGATGTCGATATTTTGTGAGCGCACCAGCGCGAGTTCTTGTTTGTAGCGAAGTGAATTCATCGCGGCGTTGCGCAGCAGTGTGATGATTGGGATGAAGAACTGCGGGCGCACTACGTACATCTTTTCGTACTGATGGGATTTATCTACGATGCCGCTGTTGTAGAGGTCGTTATCTGCCTCGAGTAGGGTGACAAGTACAGCGTACTCGCAGGATTTTTCGCGGCGGTCTTTATCGAGCTCTTTTAGGAAGCTCTCGTTGGTCTTTTTAGTTGCTGTTTCGTCATTTTCATTCTTCATTTCGAACATGATACTGATGATTTCAGTACCCTGCTCGTCGAATTCACGGTAAATGTAATCGCCCTTACTGCCGGTGCGGGCGTCGTTGTCTTTGCCAAATTCTGCGCGTTGAAATGCGGTGGCGCGGAGCTTTTCGAACTCGATTTCGCAGTGCTGCTCGAGTGTCTCGCCCACCATCTTAGTGCTGAGTTTGGCCTTCATGTCTTTGCGGAATTCGATTTCTTCATCTTTAATTTTGATGATGTCGTCTTTCGCCTTGAGATCGCCAAGGAACTTTTCTTTGAGTGAGCTTTCGAGCAATTGCTTTTCGGTATCTTTGCTCTTTAGCTCGTTGGCCAGTTGATCGCGTTCTTTTTCTACCTTAGCGACTGCCTCGGTGACTGCAAGCTGCTTCTCGGTTCTTGTGGCGTTTAGCTGCGCGCGGAGCTCGGCTACCTCTGCCTCTTTTTTGGCGAGGTTGGTTTGGCTGGCATTTTTAGCGTTTGCTTCGGCGAGTCTTGTAGCGGTATCTTTTTCGAGTTCGAGCGATTTGATCTTGTCTTGCAATGCCTGTTCTTTCAGTTGTGCCTCGAGCGTAAGCTCACGCTTAAGCGTCGCCTTCTCTTTGTTGAGCGCATCTTGAAACGCGTCACGCTTAATCGAGTTTACGACACTCGTTACCGTTGAGGCGTCGATATCTGTCTCGTGAATCGATTTCAAATCAATGAGATCGCCCTTTTCTGCAGGCTCCTGCAGTACGAGCGTGTGCTCATCTTGAATAGATACTTTTACTTTCTTCATTACCTCTAGTGTAGCAACTAGTTGACGGTTACGGTACCCGTCATGTTGGGGTGGATTGCGCAATCGTAGTGGTAGATGCCGGGTTTAGTGAATGTGAAGCTGTAGCTATCGCCGTTATTGAGGTTGCCGCTGCTTGGGCCTGTTTTGCTGTCGGTCTCTGTCACGGTGTGAGTTGCCGAGTCGTTGTTGGTCCAGGTAACTTTTGTGCCAGCTTTAACCGAGATATTGACTGGGCTGAAGGCGAAGTTTTTGATACTAACTGTGTCAGTTTCGACTGCCGAACTCGAGGAATTATCTGAGGAGTTGTTGTTCATATCCATCGAATTCATATTGTTGCTGTTGTTCTGGTTCATTGCAAAATATACGCCTACTGCGCCAAGGACGATAACGGCAACGATTGCTATATAGATATACGTTTTTTTCATGGAAAACTCCTCTTTAGCTATACCTAGCATATACCATAAGTGTTATTATTAAAAATATGAAGGGCTTTGCCGATAAGAAGCAACTACCTGCGCTGATACTAAGCTTAGGTTTGGCCTTTGTATTCTTGTATGCTGGTATTTCGTCGCTGATGAATCCGCAGCTGTGGATTAGTTATTTGCCGCAGTTTATGGGCAATTTTATCGCGCTTGATGTGGCGATTAAATTTATTGCGGTGTATGAGATCATCTTGGGATTGCTACTGGTGAGTGGCAAGTTCCGTAAAATTGCGGCAGCACTAAGTGCTCTGACGCTTGCCGGGATTATTGTATCAAGCTTGAATCAGTTTGTGATTACGTTTCGAGATGTTGGTTTGCTACTAATGGCGGTTGCGCTGTTCTTTATGGATGAAGAGTCGGCATGGCTCGGGCCGTGAGCGTTTATGGCGTACATTTTAATGCTCGCGGTGAAGTGCTGCTTGTTCAAGATGTCCGCTCGCACCTTTGGGGGTTCCCTGGTGGCGGCGTTGAAGACGGTGAAACGCATGACGATACACTGCGGCGTGAATTTTTGGAAGAAACGGGCTTGCGTGTAGCCGGTACACTCCGTTATGTTGCAGAGCAAACTGATGCCAAGAAACAGCGATTCTTTTACGCGATTGATGGAGTGGCGGGCGCATTGCTTAAAACCGGGAATGATTCGGATATAGAAATGGCGGCATACTTTAGCGTGGAACACCTCCCCTTGCCTGATTCGGTATCGGGGCTAGAAGAGATTGTCTTGATGGCTCAATAAATTATTGTTTTACACGTTTTGTTAGATTTTAGTTAACTGTGCCAAGTTCTATGTGGTGAACAATGCCACTCTTAGCACGTACACCTATATACTGCGTAATGGTATTTAAACATAACCAGAAAGGCGGTTCATGGTCTCGAGAAGAGGAAACGAACAACGTACTACAAAATTTGAATTGGACAGCGCCGAGTTAGATCCAAAAAGAAGAAAAGAAATTATTTCGAGGCTCGGGCTTCGTGCGATAATGCGCGAGGGCTTGTTCGCTCGTCCCGATCAGGATGCTCCATCAGGTGAGCACGAGGCTCATAGGGTGTTGATGGACCTCTCAGATTTAACTGATGAGCAGGTTAATAATCTTGTCCGGGAGAGGGTGCCTGCAACAACTATACGACCTCAGCTCGTTTTACCCGAAGAGGTGCAGGCGCCAGAGGTATACGCAAGACTCGGTGATCAGGAGCGTAAAAATGCGTACCGCGATAGTCTCAGAGATGGATTACTCGCCGCATGGGCTGAAGAATACGGCGACGAAAAGGCCCAGGAAGTGCTTGCTCAATTTAACCAGTTATCATCTGTTATTCAAGAAGATGGAGCGGCTGTCTTTGGGGACCTGATCAATCGTGAAAGCTTTGCAGATCTTGTCGGTGATTACGATGATCTTATGGCAAAAGACGGCAGCACAAGCCTGCTTCATAGTTACGCTAATTTACGTAACCAGCCAGAATTCCTTTCAAATACCAATTTCAACGGAGCGTTCTTACATCCACTTGCTATGGCGCTTATTTCTGAAAGAGTTGGTGGAGCTATTCGCATTGTTGACGCCCGAGCAAAAGATGCGGGGCCAATTAGTGTTCGCGCCCAGGACAACATGCTACATATTGATAACACTCCGTATAGAGACGAGTATAAAGTTCTTGTCACATGGGAAAAAGGCAAAGCAAGTGGCCCGAAAGGTCAGAACTTTGTGTTCTTGCCGGGAACACATAAAGGAGTCAGGGATAGCCTTGTTGCCGAGGATGGTAGTGTTTATTCAACGGAAAACGCGTCTATTTTTATTCACCCTGAGGATGTAGAACAAGTGTTTGCATTGCAGCAGCGTGTTCGCCCTGGAGGCAATGAAGTTGTGGAGATTCATGATAAGGATCGACCACTAACTACAGTGTTCCCTTCTGGCTCGCTCGTTCACCACCGTCTTCGCACGGAAGAAGGACATTCTCGCAGTGGTTTAATTATCGCATTCCACCGTACGACTGATACGCCCGGGGAGTTTATTGGTAACTATGTGCAAGATGACGGCCGCTCACTTGAAGCGTCGCTTTTTGGATTCCAGGACGCGGGCTCGGATGCTGCATTTAGCGAAGTGCTTGCTGCGCATGCAACTGAAATTGGAGATAAAGTTCAAGAGATTTTTGATTCACGCAAGCCTGCGACGCTTATTGATGCCCAAGCTAAAACTTTAGCTCCGCAAGATATGGAGGATTGGTATCGAATTGCTACAGGAGCGCCTACTGTCGAGACTATCAAGCAGCAAGAAGGCTATTTCCCTCTTGGCGGCGAACTAGACCAGACGCAGTTTACGCAGCTCCTTAGTGAAGAGATGATGCGTCATGACAAACACGGCCCTATTGATATGATCTTGTACGCCGATGGGCACGAAGAGCCGCGAAAGTGGGCACGCAACAGAATTCGTGAAATGCGTGAGGATACGCTAAGAGAGCGACTCGGCGAATGGGTGGGCGAAATTCGCCAACCATCATCTGATGATCTCCTTACGCTTGATCAGCTGCAAGAAATTACTCAGTATCTGGCGGGTGTCGCGCAAGCGGTGTTACCTGCTGAGCGCGCAAATGGGCATCTCGATGCGATTGAGAGGATTTCCCCACAAGAAGCGTACCGATCGGTTGAGCAATTGATCGTCGACTTAGGTGAGAACCTTACTCGGGCAGACGATAGGCAGACGTATCTTTCGGCGGCGCTCTTTCAGTTCTGGGCGTGTGATGAGCTTAATAGGTTGCAGGGCAACGACAACCCTGACCTAAAGATGATTGGTGGCTACCTGTTGCGAAATTACATAGCAAGTGCCGTACTGATAGAAAAGCAGATAGCGAGTGAAAAAGTAGCTTAACAGAGGATTGATATAAAAGTGCGCCTATGTTTTTTCATAGGCGCACTTTCTTTTCCTAAAAACAGAGCGAGGATACCTACTTGTAAAGAGGGTTGGGACTGCCGTATCGAGCTTGAACCAGTTCGTGATCACGTTTCGGGATGTTGGGCTGCTACTGATGGCGGTTGCGTTGTTTTTTATGGATGAAGAGTAGCATGACTTGATCTGTAAACATTTTTTAATGCTCAGAGTTAAGTTTTACCTGCTTTTAGGCTTAGGTGACGACTCCTCATATATCGATGAAAGACCCACCACCGAGACGCCGATTGAGAAGAACAGGATAACGGCAAAGAATATCCATGCAAAAGGAGCGCGTACAGCCCAAAGCGCGCAAAGATAAGAGAGGCCTCCCCCTATAATGGCTACGAAAATTACTGCGGTAAGGTTAGCTCCGTTGAGCTTTCTAGTCGTGTGTTTAACGATCAATGACACTTCATGATTCAGGAGTTGTGCCAAATCTTTTTTTGCCGTTATACCTTCAGGCATCGATGTGTAGAGGTCTATGTACTCCTTGATCTTTTTTATATTTTTTGACGTCGGATTACGCTCTTTAACAAGAGAAGCTATGAGCGGTATTATGGCCACGATGATACTTGAAAGCTGGGGGATGTACTTAGCGAAGTCATTCATAGTGCTATTTCTTCAGGTTTTTTGGTTTTTGAACGTTTTGATAATTGCTTAGCAGTAAGCTTTGAATTGCTTCTGCTACATCTTGTTGGTCGAAGCTGATGCCACAATTTTTCTTAAGGCGAAGACGTATTGCGCGTACAACATCTTCGGTGTAGATTGCTTTTACCAGACTTGCCGGCGTAAGCGCATCAAAGCGCTTCCAATAATCATCGAGCTCGCCTTTTTGTACGCATTTCTTTGATAAATACGCGATTTCACTCGCAGCTTGTTTTATCGTTGTTAGGTCCATGAGATCGTAGCCAAATACTTGGTGAAATGAGATTGGTTTGCCAAAGAGTACGCGGTACAGCTTAATTTGTTTGCCATTGAACAGTAGAATCCAGTCGATTCCCTCGTTTGCTGCGTAGCTGAGACTTTGCCTTAGATGGCGGTCGTTTAGATCGATTTGAATCGATTTTACCTCAATGACAATGTGCTTTTTGCGCGCAAGCTGAATTACGTAGTCTGCATACTCGCCGCGAATGTTATATTCCGTTTTGATGTCATCGAGCTCAGCATACCCCATCGTTTCCGTGAGGAAGTTATTTACCATAATACGCGTAGCAGATTCGTCTACCTCAAGATTTTGCTTTTTTGTTAGGTATTTTTTGCGGTATTCACGCAGGCTTTTTTCGCACTGTGCTATTTGGTGACTCGTCGGCATAATAGAACACTCCTCTAATCTTTGCCTAATTATATATCAGACATGGAACTGAGTATCCTCTGTTAATCACTATTTAAGAATTCATATTCTTTAGAGGGATGAGTCATATTTAACACTTTGTGATGGCTGGTATAAGTATGCTCGTTTGTTTTTTGTAAGCTCGATATTTCGGATTGCTTCCCCATCGCTTGTCTGCTGATTTTTCGAGGATTGGGATGCCGCTGATGAAGAGCAGCAAGATGATAATGAATCCTGGGCTGACGAGGCCGATGATTGCTGGGAGTAGCGGCAAGCTTGCGAGCGTGTAGAGGTATATGCCGACCCAGATGAGGATTTCACCAAAGTAGTTTGGGTGGCGCGAATAGTGCCAGATGCCAGTGTCGATCCATTTGTCTTTGTTGGCGGGATTGACACTGGCATCTGGCACT